>Ga0066648_10000841_pt1 | contig 18744 bp, 17 predicted proteins | sample CryGeyCG12114_NA_FD_59537 | JGI IMG/M metagenome (GOLD analysis project Ga0066648, IMG submission 59537) | Groundwater microbial communities from aquifer - Crystal Geyser CG19_WC_8/21/14_NA | ecosystem: Environmental > Aquatic > Deep subsurface > Groundwater | place: USA: Utah: Grand County... | reverse complement strand
TTACTTCCTTCGAGGAAATTATAGCTTAAAGTCGTGTCCGTTTATCCAGGTAACTTCAGTTACCGGAAAATACCGAGGTCAGAGACCTTTTCATAAGATCTCACGATCTCGACACATATGATGAATTATAGGAGAAAATGAATGACACTTTACGATGAACTTTCAGAGCTAAGGCTTCACTACCTGGCTCAAAATCTTGATTCGTTTGTGAGCCAAGCGGAATCAACTAAGAGTTCGCATCGAGACCTCCTCGCGCGGATGGCTGAACTTGAGCTTGTCGAGAGATCTCGCCGAAGCACTGATAGAAGGCTGAAAGAGGCCAAACTTGGACGTTTTCAGCCAATGCAGGACTATGACTGGAAATGGCCGAAAGAGATCGATCGTAATGCGATCGAGGGCCTCTTTACACCCGAATTTCTTGAAAGTCGGAAAAACGCAATTCTGGCCGGAGCTCAGGGATTGGGAAAAACGATGATAGCCCGAAATCTCGGACATTATGCGGTGATGAGCGGCTATACCTGTCTATTCACTACGGCATCGGCTCTCGCAATTGATCTCGGCGCTCAGGAAAGTCGTTATGCTCTTCAGCGACGGCTCAAGCATTACGAGTCCCGAGATCTCTTGATAATAGACGAGATCGGGTATCTTTCGTTTGACTGCAAGGCCGCTGACTTTATCTTTGAAATCGTCAACCGTCGCTACGAGAAATCCGCGATCTGTATCAGCACCAACTTAGCCTTCAAAGACTGGACGCAGGTTTTTCCAGGGGCGCCTTGCGTCACCGCAATGATCGATCGCCTAACTCATCACGCTAAAATTATTAAGATCGCTGGCGACTCGCACCGACTCAGGGAAACCAAGGCGAAAAAGGAGCGAGCATGAAAGAAGATGCAGGGACGCTAACGATGATTACGGATCACTATCGAATGCTTTGGCAGGTACTGGAAGATCTTGAAACGTTGCTATGGCGGATAAAAGGACTCAACGAAGACTTAGAAAACTGCGAGGCAAAAGAGGAATGAGGAGAATGGGAGGGCTCGGTAAGGGTCTTCCCATTTTTTGCGTCAGAATCACCGAGCCCGCAGAAGCCGCTTTGCGAAGGCCGTTAACAGTAATTGAGAAGTCCTTGGGCGATGGCGGCTAAGTTGACGAAGACATGATAGGCGTGCATCTTTTCTCGGACCTTTTCGCGATATTCTTCGGTAGCTTTGTAAAGATATTGGGTTCCAGTACCCCTCGTGATCTTAGTCATTGCCTTCATCCAAAAGTGATAGCCGAAGCCTCCAATTGTATGAACGAAAGCTTTGAAGGACAGTTCGATCCCAAACCGAGCGTTGTAAAGCCGAATAGCTTCCGAGGGCGACAGCTCCCAGTCGTTCGTCATGAAAATACATCTGCCGCGAGTTGGATGGTCGCTGAGAATAAATCGCACCTTTCCTTGAATCTGCTTCCACATCAGATCTATAACGTAGTATCTCACTTTCAAGTGGCGTTCGTCTCGTATTGGACTTTGGATTTCGATAAACTCGTCGTACCTATTTTCGAAAAGATTCCAGATTTTTAGTTTTTTGCCATATTTCTTGGGACGGCCTCGCCCCTGTTTTTTCCCATCTAGAATTGGGTAGTACCCAACGACGTTATGCTTTACTCTCACGAGCATCGTCGCGCCCTGGCTAATCATCGAGGTAAAGAGTTTGGCCGAAGCGTAATAGGCGTCAGCTACCATGAGGAATCCCTGGCTAGACCCACTCGTTATCTGATGGAACATTGCACTCATCTTATCAAGCAGGGTCCGTTCATCTCTATTTGAAAAGACGAGGCCCTCGTGAATGCGAGATCCAATCAAGACGGATGTTATTTTACCTCCCAAGCCCTCGACCATGAGAGCGAGCATCTGCATAGAGTGCGCCATGACAAAGTCAGGCTTCGAATTGTTCGTCGAAGATTGGTGACAAAGTTTGACAGACGGCATTTTCCGTCCTTCCTTTGGGGCTTTGATTCCGTCGCAGGCAAGTACAATACGGCCATTTGCAATTACAGGCTTGAATAGTCGCAAGCAAACTCTCAACCAGAGCTGGTTCAAAACCTCTAGCTTTACTGCCTGAGAATGAAAGCTGTCAATCAGAGCCTGGTAGCTGGAGGGTCTCAGTCCGAAAGCTCGAATGAAACTCGTCACCCCGCTATCATCGGATCGAATGCAAAAGCCCAACACCGTCAGGCAAGCCCATTGAGCGGTTCTTAATCGAGAAAAAGCAGGCCTCAGATCAAAAAATGCTTGGATCAAAATCGTGCAGAGATTAACATCCATGTCGTAGCTCTGTGTTTTGGATTTGGTATTTTTTTAGCCGAAAACACCCTGATCCTTAATGCAGCGCTACTCAATTTAGAATTTTCAAAGAGCTGGCAAATTGCTGGCTTTTTTTATGCAGTCAGCTTCGAGAAGTCCGGACTCTCAAGTAATTAAATCCTTTACTAAAGACGAAATGGCTGAAGCTGCGAAGATATTCACGGGTAAAAAGGAAAAAATCTATTCCGCACTGGACGCCTACCCGATGGACAGCGAAGGGCGAGAGAATATCAGAACTATTGTCGAGGCCTTCTATCGAAGCCTTCCGCCCCCTGTTCATTCGCGCTAATAATTTAAAAGCCTGCCGCCCCCTGTTCATTCGCGCTAATAATTTAATAATGAGTAACGACCAGGTCTACGGAAGTTCATAATTTTTCAAAATCCTTTTTTAGTTCTATTGTCGGACGCACATTGAATAGAGACGCCACGTTCCCGCAGAGTTTCCTATTGAGCCACCCGGAGTATCGGTAAAACTTGCCGCGTAGTACCACAGTTCACCAGGAACGTAGGCCGGGTTAGGTACGCCCGTCCAATAGGACCAATCAATGATCCCCATGTTTATGGTGTCAGGGCTGCTAAGGATGTGATGATCACTTGCAAAAATCATCTCCTCGATCGTAGGTTGTCGCCACTTGTTGGGTGAATTCGGACTGCTGTAGGCGGAGCATCTCAGTTCCGCTTCCGACCAGAGGAGTTTGGTGGGTGTACTAGGCGACCAGAAGAGACCTAAAAGGTTATCCCGATAGTCACATTTACCTCCGCTGCAAATCTCAGTCCATTCTGTGCTCGGCAGTTCGGCAGGCAGGAGTATATCTTTAACAGTTCCCGAGAGAGCCACCGGAACTCGTCCTGTGGCTGGACTCTGCAGCTCTGCTGAAACCCGAAGACTGGACGCAGAAAGCATTGCGGCGGATATGGATACGTCTTTGACTGCAAAAAAAGCGTCATACATGGCATCCTTCTCGCCCGCGCGTCGCATAACCACGGTCGCGCTGAGACTCGGTAGTTCCTGGAATGAGTAGACGACTTCCTCGGCCGCTTGCGAGGGTAAAATTCTATTCCCCGTGGCATTGTCTAGTCGGCAGCCAACACTTACCGTTTTTGTATCGTTGGTCGCCGGAAGAAGGTACGCGCAGTGCAGATATGCGCCAGTCACTTGATTAGGGGGCACGGCCGCGTCGTTGCCTTCGTTGTTGGCTTCAAAATTCTTGATTTCAATTCCTGCGGGGCTGACAGGTGCAACCGCGGATGTATCATCATCGCCATCCTGAGGATTGACTTCGGGTGTTGGCTTGGTATTCACGGTAGATGCGGTCCGGGTTCCGGGCGCAGTAGCCTTTCCGTAAGTGGAGTTTTGATTAAAGCTAGCATCGCTGCACCCAAATGTCGACAGCACGAAGACGATGCGTAGATACCCCATTTTCTGACTCCTTGACTTCTATAGGTCAGCTATCGGCAAAATTCCAATTTTTGGATAAGATCAGTGGAACTATTAGTACTTACAGCAGCATATATCACCAACTAAATTATCGTCGCGTAACAGGCATTCCGTAATGCGCTTGGGAAGTGGCGGAGCGCGCTCGGCCACCCGTATTCGCCTTAGCTTTAACGACCGAACAGTTGTGTGGCATAAACAGTGGATTCTCTATCCAATCGCCTAGCCCTTTTTTTGGCCGAAAGGCCAATCCTGGAGATGCAAACGCCGACAAAAATTTGAGTAAAAACGCTTACGCAGCAGCGAAATTTTGTTCTTCCCAATAGGAAGGGCCTGGGGTAGAAGATGGTGGTGACTTGACTCCAAGAGAAAATCATTCAAATCAAACAGGTGCCCAAATGAAAAAGCTACTTTTGCCTTTTGCGTTTTCAGTCCTTAGCACTCCCGTCTTCGCGGACACCGAGTGTTACACTGCACATAGAGAAGTTATGGCCGTCTTGGTATTTGATAACGGTCCAGGCGGCCTGGATGCCGTTGAGATGAGCGTCTTCGGCAAGCAGTACAGTGACGACCTTTACGAGGTGGAACAAAATCCTTCCGTCACCAAGATCAGCGACCGCGACACTTTCCTTGGCACCTACGAATACACGCATGGTCACCTGGCTGTCGGCTTCAAAGGATCTGATGGCCTGCAGGTCGACATCTTCGCGGACGAATTGAGAAAAGATCGCTTTGTCGGCACACTGCATTTGATCGAGCCTGGTAAAGAGCGACGAATTTTGCCGGTAACTTGCGACGGCAGTCTGTAGTTTCCTCGGAGCGCCACAGTCAAAAACTGTGGCTTTGTTCAGACGGAAGCAATCGTGCCAGCGCCTAATGCTGGCTTGCATCGGGCCCTTGTCAATCAACATGACAAAACACGGACTAAATTAAATTGTCTCGACGCGAGCGGTGATCCCAGCACCGCTAGAAGTCAGCGTCCCCCAGCGGCAGTCTATAAATACTGGGCTGACATTCATCTTACTGAAAACGGCCGACGTGCGTTGCAACGCAGGTCGGCCGTGGTAGCCCGGCAAGTACCGAAAAATCGCAGCCCAAATCTCGGTAAGCAAAAACGTTATACTAACGTTCGGAAAACACTATTTGATTTCGCCACTGCGAATCAGTTCATTCAATTCGTGCGCAACTCGCATTGTGTCATTGATTGTGAAGAGATTGATTTCGACGCCTCTGTTTTCTTCACCGTACCCGAAAGCTCTCGACGGCCAACGCCCGCCCTCAGTGGTTGGCTTTCCTTGGGTGACGTCGGTGGGACTTTGATAGGCGACGTGTTTGGCGAAGGTCTGCAGACCCGCTGCAACTGGCGCCGGTATTCCTGTGCGAAGAGCCATATGGCAGTTTACACAGGTTGTTGAACCGAAAAAAGTAAGCTCGGGATTAACAGTCTTGACTGCAGCGATTGTTCCGGGATTATTGCCATATGGCTTGATATGACCACCCATCATCGGAAAATAGGTCACTTCCTCGAGGTTAAAGTCGTCACAACCCGTCATGGGAGGAACTTGATGGACGCCAGAAATTATGCCGGCAGTCATGGTGTTTGTTAACTCGCCCGGTTCCTGGCACGGAATCTGAGTCTGATTTATTTTTCCGTTGACAATGGCTTGGCTGGCTGCGAACTCCCAGGGTGCACCACTGTTGCCCGATCCCATAATCGCGATTCGATCATAGCGGGAAGGCAGTGCATATTTTAGGACGAGATTTTTAAAACGGTCCGAGAAAGGGCCCTTCATGGATTCCTTTCCAATAATGGGATGAAGCCCCAGATTGCCTTTAGTCGTCATGGGCAAACCGGCCTTCTTTAGGTCATAAAAATCTTGATACATGGCTAATGCTTTTGCTTTTTCAATGTTGAAAATCATGTGGATGGCATTATCGCCGGCCTGGAAGACCAGACGGATCTGCGGCTGACACGGTTGTTGGGGGAGAAGTTTGGCACAATTATCGATGCGGACGCCCACGGCTTTGAAGGCGTCGTAGCCAGGAAAAGCGCTCCTGGTTCTAATAAGCATGGCTGCCGACTGATCAAAGATTTCCTTGGAAACAAGGGGCCCTTCCGAGGTCTGAGTAGCTAGAGAGATCCCACTTTCCTTTGGTAGAAGGAACGATACATCATTGAGATCGAAGAGAACTGGCCCAGAATCGAACGATGCACTGCCGGTAGCAACTTTGGAATTCGAATTCTGACTGTGCTTGCAGGCCGAGAGCCCCGCTAGGATTGCCAGACTATAAATCGACTGCAAGGGAAGGAACGATTTCATGGTGTCTCCGGGATCGTTGAGTTGACGAGAGCTGCTATCGGCAGTTAAATAGCTCGCTTGAGGCGCGGATTGGTAAAGCGCTAGGGTAATGTCCAATCCTTCGAATTTTGCGCATTCGGGATTGCAACATAACTCACTAGGTTTGAAAGTTATTAGGCAATAGATTAGCCGGAAATATAGTCATCTTTTGGGTTCGATGGACAAATAATGCCGCGGCACACGGAGCAGATAGTCATTTGAAAAAAGCCGAGACAGGATAGCCCCCTAAGATAATTAAGCTTAAGGGGGTAAGTGTATCCTACGGGAGATTTTCCTTCTGTTTTTAAGGCGGGACATTTTCACTCGGTATGTTCACAACCCGGGCTGTCGCTTAATTTCAAACTCTACCCAAGTTGCCAATGGACTTAGAGAGCTAGGAATTTAACTGAAGTTCCAGAATGGCTTTTCCGACATTAGGTTTATCGCGAGGAATTTTAACGCAGTTCGTGTTCCAGTCGAATTTAGCCAAGAGGTAAGCATTGAAACGAGCATATCCAATCAGCAAAAGATCCCTTGCCTTTCGCTGTACTAATAGGGGTCCCCTCAGAAAACGGAAAATATAGCACGCTAAGCTGGTTGGATGCGGCGTAGAGGCCTGAACTTACCCACTCCGACCTTAGTCCTGCTGCGCCAGAGGTAATCGCCGGTCAGGTTAATATGCTCCCAGCCCAGCGGTGAGAGATATTTCAGTAACGAAAGATCGTTAGACCTTTCACTTCCTCCTAGAGCAGTTGTAGCTCGTTCCAGGTAGACCGTGTTCCACAGCACGATAGCGGCTGTCACTAGGTTAAGCCCGCTAGCCCGGTAGCGTTGTTGTTCAAAGTTGCGGTCGCGGATTTCTCCCAAGCGATTGAAGAATACTGCGCGAGCCAACGCATTACGTGCTTCACCCTTGTTCAGACCAGCATTTACACGGCGGCGCAATTCAACACTTTGCAGCCAGTCCAGAATAAACAGCGTGCGCTCTATGCGTCCCAGCTCGCGCAAGGCTACGGCTAAACCATTCTGCCGAGGATAACTGCCGAGTTTTCGGAGCATCAATGAGGCGGTAACTGTGCCCTGCTTGATCGAGGCGGCTAATCGCAGGATCTCATCCCAATGGGCGCGCACTTGTTTGATGTTGAGAGTTCCGCCGATCATGGGCTTTAGACCGTCATAAGTAATATCGCTTTTGGGTATGTATAGCTTAGTGTCCCCCAGATCGCGGATACGCGGTGCGAAGCGAAAGCCCAGCAGGCGCATTAACGCGAAGACATGATCTGTAAAGCCTGCCGTGTCGGTGTAATGCTCTTCGATACGTAGATCGGACTCGTGATATAGCAGTCCGTCAAGCACATAGGTTGAATCGCGCACACCAACATTAATCACTTTGGTGTGAAATGGCGCATATTGGTCGGAAATGTGGGTGTAGAATGTTCGTCCCGGCTGGCTGCCGTATTTCGGGTTGATATGTCCGCTGCTCTCAGCCTTGCCGCCTGCTTTGAAATTCTGACCATCTGATGAGGAGGTAGTGCCGTCACCCCAGTGTGCGGCGAATGGCTGTCGAAACTGAGCATTGACCATTTCGGCCAGCGCCGCTGAGTAGGTTTCATCACGAATATGCCATGCCTGGAGCCAGGAGAGCTTAGCGTAGGTTGTGCCAGGACACGATTCAGCCATCTTGGTCAGACCGAGATTAATTGCATCGGCTAAAATCGTTGTCAGCAGTAGGAGTTTGTCGTTAGCTAGGTCGCCGTTCTTGAGATGTGTGAAGTGGCGGGTGAATCCAGTCCACTCATCCACCTCTAGCAGCAATTCGGTGATCTTGGTGTGTGGGAGCATCATCGCTGTCTTGTCGATCAATATCTGCGCGGCATCTGGCACTATACTGTCCAATGGCGTGATCTTTAGACCGGATTCATTGATGATAGCGTCGGGTAGATTGTTGGCCATAGCCATCTGGTTGATCTTGGCAAGCTGCGTTTCCAGAAGTGTGAGACGTTCATGCAAATACTGGTCGCAATCAGTAGCTATGGCTAGCGAAAGCCCGCCAGTTGCTTTAAGCGCAGTGAACTTGTCTTTGGGCACAAGGTAGTCATCGAAATTCTTGAACTGACGTGAACCCTGCACCCAGATATCCCCCGAACGCAGTGCATTTTTCAACTCCGACAATGCACACAGCTCATAGTAACGGCGATCCATGCCGGCATCAGTTATCACCAGTTTCTCCCAGCGCTTTTTGATGAAGGTGGTCGGCGCATCTATGGGCACTTTCCGGGTATTGTCAGCATTCATAAGGCGCAGCACCTCTATAGCTTTGAGCAACTCCTTGGCAGCTGGGGCAGCCCGCAGTTTAATTACATCGAGAAATTCCGGCGCGTAGCGGCGTAGTGTCGCATAGCTGTCACCAACACGGTGGAGGAAATCGAAATCTTCGGGTTGTGCCAGCTTCTGAGCCTCCGTGACGCTTGTGCTAAAGTCGTCCCAGGAAATGACTGACTCAATGGCAGCGAATGGATCGCCACCATTTACTTTGGCTTCCAGCAACGCTTGGCCGATTCTCCCGTATAGGAGTCCCAGGCGTAAGCGTGCGAAAATTTGATGTCTGTGATATACTACTTATTAAGTAGTAGTTTTTAAGGCCCGATATAGGGTCGCTCTAGAAACCTCCAGCATGCCGCAAATCTCATTTACTGAGTGTTTTGCATCGGCCATGAGAGTGCGCGCCATCTCAAGGGTTTTCTCGTCCATGACTCGCGGGCGACCTCCCTTTCGTCCTCTAGCCCTGGCAGCCCGAAGGCCAGCCTTAGTTCTTTCGCGGATTAAAGAGCGTTCGAATTCAGCCAGCGAAGCAAAAATATGAAAGACGAGCTTTCCCGTATCAGTAGTAGTATCGACGTTTTCCGTGAGGCTTTGGAAGCCGACATTTTTAGTTTCGAGCTCTCCTATCATCTGCACGAGATGCTTGAGGCTACGGCCTAAACGATCCAGTCGCCAAACGACAAGAGTATCCGATGGCCTAAGAAATTCGAGGCACTGCATTAAACCCTTGCGGTCGTCTTTCGCTCCACTCGCCCTATCTTCAAAAAACCGCTCACAACCAGCCGCCTTTAGTGCATCGATTTGAAGCCCAAGATCCTGCTCTGCCGTTGAGACACGCATGTAACCGACTAACAAAGACGCTCCTTGTCTCATAACTCATTCAAAAGTTAAGTTTAGAAACTTTGAATATGAGATCATATTTTGAGACAGACTACGAGAAGTAAAAAGACTGACTTTGATGGGTTACAGACAAATGATTCAAATGCCTAAAAACCTGTCTCATAAGTGGTCGTTTTTGAGACAGGTTTTTAATATAATTATTGAACTGGACTAATAATTATACTAGTATTCTTCAGTGGGAGGCTTCTGTGAAAGATTGGCTCGTGAAATTGAAAAATTTGTCTTTGGATAAAATTGCCGTAGCACACGAACCAATGACTCCACGGTACGCAAGGGCGATCGATAAAAGATCCTACATTATCCGAGAGGGAGTTTACCTTGGTTCACGAGCGATTGATTTTTCGAGTGCTATCGAAGTAGCAATATTCGCAGAAAATCCTATGGGGCGTAGAAAATCTGGTTTTTATTCATGCTTCAGAATCTTCTATGACAGTGACAAAATCCCACTTTTGGCTCTTGTTTTTTGCTTTTATGATGGTACAGAAAGCAGCCCGACCATCAAAAGTGTAGAGGCTGCTCAAGCGTTTGCTCGCGAAGGAGGGTTTCAATGACGAAAGAAAAAAAGGGAGAGATAATAGCTTCATATCCTTATATGACAGCTGGTAGAACATGGGTTATTCCAAATGTAGCCTTGGAGCATGCCCCCGATGGAACCGTTATGATCTCGGGTGCTGAGGCTATAAGGATGCAAAGAATAGTAGCCAATGAAATCTGTGGTCAAGCATCGACCCTGACTCCTGAGGAACTTGAATTTCTATGCGATGTAACGTCTACACGCTTTAATGATGTTGCCGATTTTCTCAGTGTTACCAAAGGCAGTGTAACATTTTGGAAAAAACCAGGGAAAACAGTACCGCTCAACGAAAGCCTGCGTCTTAAAAAATGGTTTTGGAAGAAGGTTTTTGATAATGATCTCGTAAAACTTTCAATATTTTCTGTCCCCACTTTGGTGCTTACTGACGATGGGAAGCTTTTGGAGTTTCTGCGGGAGCAAGGCAAGCTGTTTTTTGATGAGGCTCGTAAAGCGGGGTAATTTATATGGACAAAAGCAGTGAGGCTTTTGAAGCTGCAGAGCAATTACCACAGGGTCGTGTGCAAAGCACTTTTTTAGCTGTCCCAGATGACAGACTGGTTCTCGACTGGAAGCTATTGCCAGCCGAGACATCGTTTGTTACGCAAACGACTAACATTCAATATCGACCCTGGGTTGCCCTGAATTTGCTACACGTTAGGCGCAGCAAACGATACCCCGAAGAAGATGAAACCTTTCCTTTCGCCTGCCTAGCTTTCATCAACCGACAATTTGAAATTCCACCTGAAAATTCTATTGTTTTTCCTATTCATGATTCCACACGCACAAGGATTCGTCAGCGAATAGCGAAGTTTTTGCAGCTCGAAGAATTTGGACAATCTGATATTAAAAAAATAGAGAATTGGATGCTATTGCAGGCGTCAGCAGGAAAAGGATGGGGCGACATTGAGGGTGAATGTTACCTTCTACTTAAGACGTGGCCGCTCATCTTACCCGCCGTGTCAACGTTAAAAAGACAGCTTCAATCCAGCTGGCAGAAGGCTGAAGAAGCCCTATGGGCCAAGATATCTTCGAGCCTAACAGTTGAAATGAACTTAAAAATTGAAGCTTTTCTTGCTGTGAAAGGCTCAAAGAAGAGAACAATCCTCTTCACCTTTAAAGAAGTGCCAAAAAAAATTAATTCAACTACAATCCTCGATTTCCTGGAAAGATGTTTTTTACTTCAGGAAATTTCCATTGAAAAGATTGACCTGGCCTGTGTATCGCCAAAACTTGTGAAACAGCTAGCAGCTTATGCCAGAACCTATGATGTGAACCGCCTTCGTAAGATGGAATGCAACAAGCGAAATGCAATCGTAGCCTGCTTTCTCAAAGAAGCGCAAGGGCAACTCTACGACATAGTTATTCAGCTAAATGACACTCTTCTGTCACGTGCAGAAAGGAAAGCCAGGAATCAGGAAGAATTAAATTTCAAAGACGCAAGAAAGCGAGTCAAGAAATCCTTAAAGTTCCTGACCGAACTCGCCAAAGCAGTTGCCATTGCGGAGCCTGAGTCTAATGTGGCTCAGCTGCAGAAACACTTTGCTCCGGAGGTTCTCCATGCAGCGGTCGGCTCTATCGAACAATTGAATCGTATTGAAGAGCGCGGATTTCTGGACGAAATCTTAAAAAAGCTTCCTAACATAAAGAGATACTTTGTTGCCTTTAGCAAACTCCCTATTTGTGCTGAGACAGGATCCGAATCGATACTTAAGGCAATCTCCATATTTCAACATGGAGCAGAAAATAAGGTCAAAAGTCTGTCGTCAGAAGCTCCTACTGACTTTGTTCCGTCCACATGGAAGGAAGCCTTTGAGTCTGCCAATAATCGGGAGAGACTGAGGATTTGGGAGATATCTCTTATCCTTGAAATCAAAAAACGCCTTCGATCCCTTGACCTTTATATTCCGCAAAGTCATCACCACAGGTCTTTTTGGAAGCTCGTTCATGACGAAGAAGCCTGGAAACAAAAATCATCAGCGGCCTATGAGACGTTGGGTTTGCCGAAATCATTTTCATCCCTCCAGCGTCAGCTTCACGAAGATCTGGAAAAATCATTTCAAACTTTCCAAGATAAGCTTCCAACTAACTCGTTCGTCGAAGTTTCCAGCGACGGTTCAATGCAACTCCACCGAGACCAAAGACGCCATGAAGCCGAGGGCCTTACCGAACTCCTCTCTTTGATCGAGAGCTGTATGCCCAAACACGTTCCAATCGAAAAAATTCTTTGGGATGTCGATAGACTGACGGGTTTTACTGATGAATTGCGTCCAACCACAGCTTCTCGGCGCGAACCAGATTCGGAGCGAATGCTTACTTTAGCAACTTGCTTGGCGCACGCCACCAATATTGGGCTTGCCGGTATGGCCACAGCCACCCGAGGGGTTTCGGTCGATGAACTCCTCGAGACGACTCGTAGCAGGTTGTCGCTTGAAAAGCTAAGCCGCTGCAATGCGCGCCTGGTAGACTTTCATCTCAAATACCCATTCTCTTCCATTTTTGGTGACGGCTCGATTACATCAAGTGATGGGCAAAGATTTGCAGTTCGTGAAGATGGGCCAGACGTAGGCCTATGTACCCGCTATTTTGGGTTTTGGAAAGGGGCGGTGACTGTCTATACCCATACGGCTGACAATTATAGCGTCTTCTCTACGACGGTCCTCTCCTGTGGGGTAAGGGAGGCCATTGCAGTGATAGATGGGCTTTTCTCGTCAGGAACCGAAGTCAGACCTTTCATGCATACAACAGACACCCATGGTTACACCGATGCTCTTTTTGGGCTCATGCACCTTCTCGGAATGCAGTTCGCACCGCGCCTAAAGGATATCGGAAAACTCAATCTATTTCGCCTCGAAGGCTTTGAGCCTCAGGGATTGGCTGCCAATGTCTTTCAAAAGTCTGCAAAGACTTTGAGCGACTCAAGCACTCAATGGGACAATATGGTAAGGGTCGCTTCGGCCCTTTCCTCAGGCCATGTCTCCGCGCAGGTAATTCTTCCAAAGATATTTCAGGGCTGTCATGCAGACAAACTTTCTGAAGCGTTTTCTAACCTCGGACAGATAGTCAAGACGACCTTTCTCCTGCGTTACCTTGCCGACAGTGATCTACGCTCCAGAATTCGAGTTCAACTGAATCGAGGTGAGCACAGGCATGCTCTGGCGCGGCACGTCTTTTTTTCGAACAAGGGAGAATTTCGCAATTCTGATCTGGATTCCCTCGTTTCCAAAGCAAGCTGCCTCTCGCTCGTTTGCAACGCCATCCTCATTTGGAATACACTCAACCTTGAGCGCATCGTTAACTCTCTAGAATCTCGAGGCAATAAGATTAATCGGAGCCTTCTTCAGCACATTTCCCCTTTAGCATGGGAACACATCCGCGTGAGTGGCAAATACGACTTCCGGGCTTTGGCTGATGAGGAAACAATTCAATGACGACTGTCGAACAACTTAAAGGTCTTGCTATTAAATCCGAGGAACTCCGCGTAGGTGGACCGCGGAAAGGAGCCGTGCAGTGTGTTCTCATCATTCCACAAGAGTCGAAAGAGGAGGTCAAAGCCATGCTGGATAGTACATCCAAGACAGAGTGGCCCTCCTCAATAGATAGCCGGCGCTATGGTCCCTTGCCACTCAATATTGTTGAGATTGAGGACATCACGCGAGTTAGTATCACTCGAAAAAAAACGTATAAAGCGATGATTCGAAAACTGACAGAGCCTCACCCTGAGCCTATTACCGTTGCCCGACGACAACTGAGCAAGGCTGAAAGAGGAGGGCTCCCCGGTATTCCACGTTCCGTCTTGAAAGAAAAACTTCTAGAAGCTGAAAAGGATGTTCTTAGCCGCAGGGTTGGACGCTCAATATCCAAGCTCGAAGGTCAGGCAAAGCGATTGGCTACAAAGGCTCTAGAAAGCTCGGACTCCGTTCTCATTACCAATTGGTTTGATGCCCCACAAAATCTATGGCTCAGCATTTGCACTGAAAGTGGTTCAAAAAGTCAACGAGCAAAGAATGGTGTAACTCTGCTTTTCAGTACAGAAAATCATGAGCGATCAGACAACAAAGTCGCCACTATCTGCAAGCAAGCTACCGCATATGGAGGCGTAATCGGGGAATTTGTCCTATTTTCGGAGAAAGATTCGAACCAGGACCTAGGCTGAGTGGACAATACTACTTATTAAGTAGTATATAAAAGACATCAAATTTTCGCACGCTTACGCCTGGGACCCCACTTCACGTACCGGTCCGGGTCGATAAGCCATCTGTTTCATTCTTGCTACTAAGTCTTCAAGGTTTTTGGTAAGGGATTGACCATAATCATCTTTACTTACACGATCGATTCCAAGTGCCTTCTTCCCATCCAGCTCTTGAAAGCATGCCGCGAGCGATTCCGTATTGTAGAGGTGCATGAGGCACTCAAACTTCTTAACGGGATCGCGCCCGGACAGCCAAGCTATCCTTTCCAATTTTGTTCTCGTTAAATACTGGGGCTCTGTTGGCTCCATCAACGTTTCCTCTTAAGGTCCAATTCAACCTAGGGGCCTTCCCCATGTACGTGGCTTTCCCACGCTCGGAGTACACCTGCCCCATCTGACTTCTCGTGGTGCCATCTCAGCATTCTCGCTGTTAAGCTTGTTTGCCAGTACTTCATCCTGAAGAGCCCACGAGATCTCCCACGTTCACACATTTGCCTATGATGTTGCGCCACGCTCTACGACCCCGGGAGTGCCGTGATAGCCATGCCCATTGACGGATATCACGATATAGCGGCTTCGGACTGACAATGCCGGCAGCCACTCCAATGTTGCGAATTACGGGGCTCAATCACTTCACCCTTGCGGGTTGCGGCTTGGCATCTTTCTTGACTACGCTTAATCCATATCGTCACCTCTATGAACCCAAGTCTAGATACGAGTGTGGTGGGTCGCCACTTACTCGGCGGGGTTATCTCCCGCTAGCAAATGTGCGCCTCGTGGCGCACTTTCAGTTTCGCTCATTCTGCCCCTCTTAGCCTCGGCGTGGCCATCCCAAGGGATGGAGGTGACGGCTTTATGAATAGACCTACTGGGATGATCTAGGGATATTTAGAGTGCTCTCTACTGAGGACGCTTGCGGTGTGCGCGGACTGCTGTCGTACTGCTGGAGGGAGCAAGATATAAGCCTGCCAGTATTGAAACAACCAGACTCGGTTGGTATGTTACCTTAGGACCGCCATCTAATAATATCTCAATGTACTACTGCCGGCTTGGCGAGGCTTTTTCATTTTTTTCCGACCGGATGAGGGACAAAGTCCTATGGATGCCGCAAAATTAATATCTCGCTGTCTTTTAGGCAAAGCGAAGATCGAGCAAAGTTACATTATTCACCATGATAACGATATGCCCGCGCCTGTATAGGTGTAGATATAGTCCACATTGAAAGTTTCATTTTCAACCGATGGTATATTTGAGGTCTTAGTTTCCTTTTGATCTTGAATAGCGACCGAATCCACATATCCTACCAATAAAGCTGCAACTCCAACACCACCACGAGTTTTATATAAGTTGGCGGAGAACTCGGCTCCAACCCTTTGACTCGAAACATTTGTGGAAGGTCTTCGTGCTAATGAAAAACCGGCAAGGTAGATGTTAGCCCAGATTTTTCCCCGGACGTTATGTCTTTCGAACTCTGCTGCGAACTCTCCACCGTATTCTAGCGCATTTTTAACATAAAATTTTGTATAGGTAAGCGATGCGGCATTCGCATTCGTCTCAACCGGGAGGTAAGCCTGAAAATTTAAGACTCCAATTTTAGGAGTCAAACGAAATCGGCTACTATAATGACCTATACTATGCGGATCACCTAGCATAAAAGACCATCCGCCCTCCTGCCTGCCCCAACTGTAGGCCGGACGGCCACCGAGTTTTTCAGAGCCTCTTGACGAGTATTCGGCTCCTGCCCACAGTCCACTAAACCGGCCTTTTCCGAGGCTCACAGCCGCCTCGGCTTTAGGTGCCTGACCTGGGGGAGTGGATCCCCTCGGAGAAGGTATGCTGTAACGAAAGGTGGCAGTATGGGTTTTAAATTTCTCTCTAGCATATCGATCGAGTAAGCTAGGGCCAATGTCCCGTCTATTTAAAAAGGCAGGTTGAGGGTCTCTTTCCTTCGGATCGTGAATTGTTTGTGCCCACAACCTGAACTTTTCTTTTGGGGGCGGCCTTAGCCAGCGAATCCTTAAAGCTCGATTGTTTCCATCGTCCAGTTCCCGCGCGTCAGCAGTTGCTTCTATCGGCTCAGCTGTAGCATATAATTTAGGAACCCACATTCTCTTAATTGAATCAAAGTTCAGGGTAAAAAAGCCCAAAACCCTTCTCTGAGCAGTCGTATCAAAAAGTGGATTGTCGAAAGGTTGGAGTTCAAAAAGGCTATCTTCTTTGTCTAATGCGATGCTCCAGGCGGCAGGAAGCATGTGGTAGATTTTTGAAACGAGAAATAAGCCCGCTTCATTGTTTGTAAAAAGTAAATCTGGGGTAATTTCTTCTGGCAAAATGTATGTGTGAACGAGGAAGGGCTCGATTCGGATGTCCTTGGGCTGGTAATAGGTTGATATAGTCAACCCTTCCATGTCCCAACTGAATATCATTTTCCAGGAATTTTGCTCCAAGAGTTTGTCACGGTTATTATTATAAGCAATAGGAAGACATTCCGCGTTGTTAAAAATCCCCCTGCTTTGGGGACCCTTAGCAATGATGAAATTTTTACTAAAGCTATTACAAAATACCTTCCATTCTTCCCGAAGACTTTCTCGATAGACCTTAGGAATGAACGTTTCGTCGACTCGAAACGAAAGCGTCAAATCAGAGACCTCTACGGACGATGTCTTGGAGTGTGCTATGTTACCGGCACAGACTGCAATTATCATCAGGCTACTACGAAACATGTTGCACTTGGATCGCATGTACTCCTCGCTGGCCGAATTGGATAGTGTGTCGTTTAACGGGATTGTGAATCACAACTGTTTTTTGAGAGACACCACCTCTCGGTCCTTACCTTGAAAAATTGCCAGGATGCCTTCGATAAGCCTCTCAAAAGAGCATCGAGCTTTTCTCGATCACATCATCGGCATTTCCCGGAGCGAGCACCTCAGGCGTCAACCGGTCGAGGTAGATGTGTCATGCTCTCTTTTATACCATTATTAACTAGATTTTGCTGAAAAAGTCCCCTCTGAAAGAGGGGACTTTTTCAGCAAAATCTAGTTAATAATGGTCTTTTTATCATATAAGCTTCGATTTTCCTATCTATTGCATATTGCGGATCCCAGAAGTTCTTTAGGTCTTGTTAAAGTAGCCGTCCCGACATCTGAGGGCCAAAAATCGTGCACAGTTATTAGATTGTCAGGCAGTTCTTCATTTGACCAGTAAGTTCCGATCTTAACACCAATTTCACCGTTTAGAATTGCCTCGCTATTGATATTGTTGCTATGGGCCGTGGCGAGCTGAGAGGCGGTTGCAAGATGCCAATCTGAATGCTCCATCGATACTAGGCTGTCGCATAAAATCTTAGCCTCAGTGTAGGTATGCTGATTGCCTAAATCAGAACTCCAACTGATACCGGTAACTGTATCGATATATTCACATTCCCCGTGGCTACAGCGTCGACTCCAGCCGCCCTCGGATGCATCGACTAGTGCCGAAGCTTCAATGGCATCGCGTATAAGAGAAGACTTGTCAGCGGTCCCTCCGCCAACGATTAAGCCGTTCAGCTTAACTAGAATTCTGGTGTTTTGAGAAGCGACTTGAGTGCTCACCTTATCCAGGCCGCGCGCCTCAAAGATGCTATCAAACTCTTCTTCACCGATAATGGGCTGTCGCATGGATAGGGATACATCGACAGGATTTGGCGTTATATAGGAATATTGCGCGCTGTCTGCTATGGCCGTCAAGGGAACCCTGACTTTAGCGTCGTTTACTGTTCGGCAACCTACCGACGATAGAAAATTTGTATCGGTCGCGGATAGCAGCGAAACGCATTGCAGGTACACACCCGTGATTGGAACCGGCGCTGAAACTTTGTCGGTATCGTCCATAGGAGGTGCCGCGCTTTGTGCCCTAGAAGGGTCTGAGTCAGGGGTTTCGACAGGTTCTGAGGTTACCTGCTGCGATCCGCCCGGTATTTTTGCAATAGACGCCTTTCCAGATAAGGGCGATCCATTACTGCAACCAATAAGAGAAAGGAATAGGGTCGCACAAATTGGTCGCATGATTGCCCTCATGATTGGTTACCTATTGTCATCGGAATCCTTTGGGTAAGCCGTGATTATTTTGAATCAAGTTACTAATACGAAAGACTAAGTAGAGGCTTATTTAATCTCGCACTTTGCGCGAGTTAATGGCCTAAACCTGAATCCTTTGAATATTCAGACTTACGCTACTTGTTCTCCACGAACGACCGCTGCCACAAGGTCTCGGATCTTTTCCCTTCCACCGAATTGACCCTGAAGACTTTGAATCCTTCGTCCCAGATTCCGACTGGGATTACTCTGGAGAACTTTGGAGATGGAATTCCTCTTCGCTGTTAGCCCGCCTTCGAGTTCCAGCATGCTCATCAGAATGTACACGGACTAAACCCAGTGCACATGTGCCTCGACGGCATCAAAATTCTTTCCTGCAATGTCTTCAAGACCAAAGAGTCCCTTAACATCGCGATGAAAAATCTCCACTCGCCATCGAATCTTGTAAAGCTGCAAAACCATGTTCGCACAAACATCCGCTCTGGAACATCCGAGAAATCTTCGACCTTCACCCTTTGACTTTTCCGAGCAAACTAATGCTATCTCGCGGCCTTTGATGCCTTTG
>Ga0066648_10000840_pt1 | contig 18789 bp, 30 predicted proteins | sample CryGeyCG12114_NA_FD_59537 | JGI IMG/M metagenome (GOLD analysis project Ga0066648, IMG submission 59537) | Groundwater microbial communities from aquifer - Crystal Geyser CG19_WC_8/21/14_NA | ecosystem: Environmental > Aquatic > Deep subsurface > Groundwater | place: USA: Utah: Grand County... | reverse complement strand
AGCATCCACACCCACAACCTTCAACCCAAACGCCTTCTGCGCCATCTGCACCGCCAAGTGGCCCAGCCCCCCACCACTCCCGACGATCCCAATCCACTCCCCGCGCTTCAGCTCGCACTGCTTCACGCCGCGCCAGCTCGTCATCCCCGCACACGCCAGCGGCGCCGCCGTCGCAAACGACATGTCCTCGGGTATCTTGGCGGCCTCGCGCCCGTCGACAACCAGGTACTCCTGGAACGCGCCGTTGCGGTGCACGCTCATCATCGTCTCGCGGTTCGGGCAGTAGTGCCGGTAGTTCTCGGGGCCGCGGCAGATGTCGCAGTCGCCGCAGCGGCCAAACGTTTGGCCTGCGAGGATGCGGTCGCCGAGCGCGAAGGCCGTGACGGCGGAGCCCTTGGCGATGAGCACGCCGGTGCCTTCGTGCGACCCCGTGATGGGCAGCGTGATGTGCGGGAAGGTGCCTTTTAGGTACTCGAGGTCGCTGTGGCAGAGGCCCGAGACGGTGACCTTGAGGTACAGGTCGTGGGGGCCGAGGTTGATGGTGTCCGGGACGGGAATTGTGTTGATGGAGTGCGGTTTGTTGAATTCTGTGATTTGGGCGGCGAGCATGTGAGACGGGAGGCTCTCGGTGGCGGTTGCCATGGCTGGCAAACGTGGCTTGGCGGTGTTGAACTGCGTTTGGAACCTGCTGTTGTTGCTTGCTAATGCTTAAGTGAGTTCGAGGTGTTTCTTACCGTACTATGGTCTCCGGTAGGGATATTTGATTGTGCTTGATAATAGTGCATTAAGCTTGTTTGTACTTCTCAGCAAGCTTCATTAAGCACGATTCATCGTTCCCTACAGTCTAGTGATCTGGTCCTCGTAGATAGATAGTCTTGCTGCCCATGTGCATACGCTCACAGCTCCAGGGGTGTGACGACATGGCACGCGTATCCTCCGCTACTCCGCACCTCGTCTTTGGAAGACGTGCGGAGAGGAAGATACAACAAAGTGCTGCGCTTTATGGTGGACATAACATCTGTGTCTGTTCCCATAACAACTGATTGTGATACTTCGTCTATAAACTGCATCCACCGAAAAGTCCATGCAGTCCTGCGTCGTCTTTGTCTGTAATTCGCAGGTTTTCGTGCCGAGAAATACTCGCCCATCGAGCCTTCCCGCTGACCACCCACAGGTCAGGAGGAAGCCAGCTGGTTCGACATCATTTGGTGGGAGTAGACCATGTCCTTTGATGACAATATCGTGTCCAGCAAGAAGACAATCGCCATCGACCCCAAGTTTTGCTGTCAGAATATACTTTCCGTACTTCATAAATCATGGTCCGCATATGCCACCCTTTCCCGAACGCTTTATGGCCATATTCTGGTTCCATAGACTCACAAGCTTGTTGGAATGGATAAGAGGAAAGCTTAGGCTATTCCATAGTATCACCAACTTGAGGAAGTCTAGCACGGGTAAGTCTGCGATACTTGCGTGATGCTAGACTATCCTCGACGTCAGTCACTTTTTACTTCCCCGTTCCGCTCTTGCACTTCGGCCCTAAGCTTTGCTTGTTCTTGTCCTGCTGTCCATTCAATGCCTCGTTCAGCTTCTCGGTGGCGTCATCGTACTCAATCTCAGCTGCATCGGTGATGACATCCAGTAACGGCATGATGCTACGTGCAGCGGTGCTAAAACTGCGTAAGGACTCGATCACGGTGTCCAAGCGAGCCTCAACATCTCTTCTAGCTCGTCCAGCTTCTTTCTCGTGGGCTTGCTGCATTTTCTTAGTTTTCTCTTTCTCGGTATTGAGCTCTCCCTGTAGGTCTTCTACACGTTTCTCCTATTTTCGTGCATCGAAGGACACCTCTTGGATCTCGAGCTGCAGGCGTCCAATCTCATCTTGACTTTCTTTCAGCTTCTGGTACAACCCGTTAACAGCCTCTAGGGCCTCAAAACCTGGAACGGACGATGTCTTAATATCAATCGAAGCGCCACGCGCCACCTGATCAGGCTTTGGCTGAGTGGGTGTAGCGTCATCGTCCTCAGTGAGGGCAATAGAACTAGCAGTTCGACTCCTGCATCGACTACCTGCGTGAGAAGTAAAGGAGCTGGTTGCATCCACACTGCTCTCGACCGATTGTCGTGTCTCTTCTGAATCCCACGACCCGGCTCTGGACTCGACTGGTGCGGTCGGTGACTCTGGAATTTCGTACACTTTAGCCTGGACTGTACTTTTCTTGCTGGTTCGTTTCTTCGCAGCTGGTGCGTTTGATGGTGCTCTCGTGCTTCTAGGCATCGTAATGTCAGGTACAGAGAGGGTGGGGAAAGGTGCCCTGCTGTGCCTACTCGCGGATAACAAAAACAGCAGAAAACCTTTTGGCGCTTCACAAACAGCAGTACTTGACCCCGGCGATGGGAGCTCCTATTGAACTGCTTCGAATGACTATACCAGTAAGAGGAGAGGACTCTGTACGCCAATTAGGTCCAACACTGTCATTCGTCAAGGAGTACGAATAGGTAGCGCAACAAGCGTCACAACAGGAAGGCATGCCTGCTGAAGTCATGTCAGCCGGCGCGGTAGGCGCGATCAACAGACTACAACAATATCGGGAACTTCGACAAGGACCGTTGACAGTGTCTGGGGCGTTCATCAAGAGCACAGACCAAGCCAAAATCGGGACTGTGTCGTCGCAGACCTTTGATGTAGTACATTTCGTGGTCGGACACTTTGTAGCAGGAATGTATTTGTGCTTGAACATCGCGCTGCGCGTTGTTTGTCTTTCTGAGAGTACAGATAGATAATGTTAAGATCTAAGATGGAACGTCGGGATTGAATATAATGCTTGATCCAACCAGTGTGTTGGATCCTTTACTGTGAGACACTACGAAATCGAGTATGATATCAAAACAGTACGGACGCGAAGATAAATTAATTATAAGGCTTCGATTTGTGATCCGAGGTCGGCAAGCCACTGCCAAAGGAAAGGCCGACTGCAAAATTGCTGCAGATAAGTTTAGGCTCGATCTAGGCTAGCGAGCTTTACAGTTAGGCGTACCTTATCTGCCCGAAGTGGCGTGTCTGGAGTCCTCCTACACCTATTTTTTTCTAACTTGCGGTCGGCTTGTTTTTGGGCAGCAATTTGCGGCTTCAGGTCAACTTGTTTGGCTCCAGTTCGCTTTCAAAATCAAGGAGCTACTTACTTGAGTCTTCAGTACTGGTCAAAGTATTATATCGCCATAGTGTGTCTGTATCTCTCTACTATGAAAGCTCGAGCTACAGGTTTCGATCAATAGATCCGGGCCTTGCAGTACGTTTGGGACATTCATAGTTTAGATACCGCAGAGCAGTCACACGCCGTAAAAGCCAATGCATTAATCCTCGCCACAACTACTCTTCCGATGCCTCTTCGTGACCGAGGTAAAGTCTCGCGCGCAGAATACGCACAGCTCGTGGAATTATCACATCGTAGTGGACTGCTACTTCCACGGAGTGTACTTGGACGACGAATGCAGCGATATGCCGTGTATTGATACTGCGTAGCACACCTACCTAGGATGCAGCTGCCGCCCCTTCAACGTTGACCTTAGCAAGCTTGTAGCCTCTCGGAGCCTCACGAAAGTTGACGTTTGCTATGCTCTAGCTGCTGGTAAGTTATCGTCAGTGGTCGGAGAATCATCGCCTCATCGTAACGAACATAGCCATGACCTTGTACCCTCCCTGTTGAATGCGCGGATCTGCTTGAGAACTTATCCATCGGAGCCCACGTCACAGGTGGAAGAGTTTGTGTGCTTTCCAGGGACCAGTGGTCGACGCTGTAGTCAATCTCGGGTGCGGATGTCGCTGTGTGTTGCTGTTCTATCAATACAACATGAGCGTTTAGCTCGACTTGAAGTTGAAGGCTATCACTTGGTTGCCCTATGCATACGAGATGAGCATCGAGCTCCGCTTGAAGCTGAAGAGTGTCACTTGGATATCGAGGCTTGCTTGCCCGAAGGCAATTGTAGATATCCATGTCGTGGGAGTATGAGTGTTATCACGGAGTTAGCGATATAAGTGCCAAGGTTATAGTTTCGAACTGTGATGGTTATGAAGGCAGCTGCTCGGTGGTAGTGCTTTAACATATACTGGGGATACACAGTACTGCATTGTCACGGGAGACAATGCTTGAGCACAGATGCCTACCTACGGGTTGTCTTCCAAGCATGAAATAGCAATCACAAAGAAAACTGAGCTATGCTTAGAACAAGCATCACCACTTTGTTCCTTATCGCTGCATATCGCACATCCTCACACTGAGGACGCAAACATTGTCGCAAACAGGCGACAGAGTCCAATAGAGCGACATTTCGCTCGTGAATTGTCGTGAGACGAAGATTGCACAAGCGCGGTATCCCAGCAGGAAGGCCATCATCTGAATGGTATTACGGTTATCCAGGAAAGGCCAAGATGCAAATGCGTCCGTCACGAAGCAGTCCTCAAGTTGTGAATTTGTGCTTTTCCTTCTTCTGTCTCGACTGCTTGCATGGTGGAAGGCCGCTGTGAACTACCGTCGACTTGCACTACGATGGGACAGGAGGTGCTACTATGTAGACCCAATTCCGCGTCGGTGAAGCGAGATCGTATCGATGGACCAGAATCAAACTTCGCTTTAAGATACTTGGAAGTTGGAAGCACAACTGTCAAGGAGCCAACACAAAGACCATGTATTGAACGTGTATTTCATCGCTCCCACGGCAAGCTGTTCTTTTCGTTCTATACCTGAATGAGTGTGCCAGACGGTACTACCATGCTGATTCAGGTTCACCTCAAACCGTCCAACACAATATTGCGCTTCCTGAATCGATCATGGTCTCCCTGGTTGAGATTTCTCTCGGCCATAGACAGACCCGTGATTGTACTGTGTATCGAAAAGTCTTATCCATACGAGACAATGTCTTGGAGCTCGAAATATAACAAGCACTTTATTGTGATTTTATTGTGCGTTGAAGCATTTCACAAAGAGTCGAGGATGGTAGGTACAAAAACTTCCCGTTTCCATTCACTGACTTGATGCGCGAATTTCAAACCCTACAACTTCGACAACCAACCAAGCGGCGCGCCTCACGCACAGGTGATTGGAGTTAATTGCAGCTAGCATAGCACAGATGCCTCTAGCTCCGCCAGCATACGAGCAACGAGAACGGTGGATGACAGCAATATCAGCTTCATACGGTAATGCAATCATATGGCGATACGTCAGAGACCGACTAGCTGAAAACGACCAGCTGAGAATACAGCTCGAGCTCGGCATCCAAAAATTGACACACACCATTGATGAGTTCTGGCTCGGACCACGAGTTATAGCCACCTGGGAGCGCATATTGCAAAATATCAGCAGACTCTATTTCGGATGGCGGAGTATCTTCGACTGGCTCGAGGACCGTAAATGGAAGAATCAGAATTTTCGCCTCGAAAAGGAGCAGATCATCAAGGTACTAGCTGTGTTGAACTACTGCACATCAGCGTTTCAGCGATTGTACCAAGATTGCTTCGATGTAGTGTTCGAATGCTTTAGACGACATCGCCGGGTCACTGCCCGCAAACCACCGAAGCGGAGGTGGTCGACCGGAAACCAACACCTCTGCAAACCACGAGTCTTTGAGAACAGATACTACTATGAACGCATGCTTCACCTCTACGCTCGACGGGTGGAAGAAAACCGGTTGGCTGTCGAACGACAGACGCAAGTGCTCTACGACAGTAGCGAGCTTTTTGAACATCTAGTGACAGACATTCAAGAGAGTAACAAGAAACAGAAAGAATGGTGGGCTGCTTGGGGCAAGAAGTACCCCTGGCCTTCTTGTGAATTGAAAGAAATTGGCGACAAGAACTCCGAGGTTTGGCGCTATTATGTACCAGAGGATGGCGTTCCGGGCTGGGAGGAAGATAAAGATTTGAAAGTGGTATTTGCGTGATGTCAAACTCATCTCATCAGGCAACTTTACAGCCCTTGCTCGCTTGTCATCAGTAATTGTCATTATGCACGCTGTACATGACTGCTCAATCGGTAGTACTTCATTCACAGGGTTTTTGGGGCTTGCTGGTACCACTTGTAGTTGTGCTGCATCATATTCACGTTGGTGTTGCTGTCGTAGAATTTTCTACGGCAGGTGCCCTTGACGATAGATCCCGGGCAAAGAAGGGCTCGCGGCCTGTGCGGTCGAGGGCAAGGCTTGACACAGTTTTCACCTTGCAAGCAGTCGTTGGTTGCAGCATAGGATTGCCAGCAGAATATGCAGTAGACACGAATCTTCGACCACGGTCCCAACAGCACAGGAGACTGGGCACAAGAGCAACCAGTGAACATGATAAGCATATCTAGACAGATTCAGCTCCAACCAGTGTGGTTCTGCGTCAGTCACTGCGGCTATATGACGCAAAAGAAGGACATTATCATCAATATCTATGTTCCCGCTTTGGCGGATACCCCCAGGAGAAAACCGTTACAAGCGACGAATCCAGTCGTGGACTACGTTCGTGGTCTAGTCGTACGCGTGGTTCGGCCGTTGTGCTGACAAGCCGCGAATACAGCTACTAACATATCTTCCTTCGGACGCTTGCATCGTCAATCTCACCATATACCGACGTCGGGGTTGAAACCCGGTTGGAATCTTTGCATATATGCAGTGTCGTCCCGCTTTTGCAAACCACAGTCAAGATACTGCTTGTGAAGCCGTGCCAACCTCTCTCTGTCGAGTTCGACCCCTAGTCCGGGTGCAGTGGGCACGACCACCCCACCATCGACCCACTTCAGGGCCCCATCAACAACGACATCCTCATCACGACGCTTCCATGGCCAGTGAGTGTCACAAGCATAGTCGAGGTTCTGGGTTGCAGCCGCCAGATGCGTCATGGCGGCGAGCGAGATACCCAGGTGGCTATTGGAATGCATCGAAAGCCGCATGCCCCAAGTTGCGCAAATACCGGCCAGTATCTGAGACCTGCGTAAGCCACCCCAAAAGTGGTGATCGGATAGAACAACTTGGACAGCATTTTGCAATATGGAGCTAGGTAGCTGGGCAAAGGCAACGACGGCCATATTCGTAGCCAAGGGCATTGATGCCTCCTTGCCCACAGCAGCCATACCTTCGATTCCTGGAGCTGGATCCTCCAAGTATTCGATCATGCCCTGCAACTCCTTTGCGACCCATATTGAGGTCTCAACAGTCCACTTGGCATTAGGATCAATCCTGAGTGGCACGCCAGGAAAGGCGGCGCTCAATGCTTTGACAGCTTCGATCTCCTGAGACGGTGGGAAGACCCCACCTTTAAGCTTGATCGCCTTGAAGCCATACTCGCCTATAATCTTCTTAGCTTGTTCCACTAGACTAGCTGGATCCATTGCTGGGCCATATTCATCATCTGGCTCGCCGGGATGCCCTCCCCATTTATAAAAGAGGTATGCTGAGAATTGGACATTATTTCTCACACGACCGCCAAGCAAATCGCTCACAGGTAAACCTGCCAGCTTACCTTGTATATCCAGGCATGCGACCTCAAAGGGCGAGAAGACTTTGTCAGCGACAGAGGCGGTGGTGACCATGCCGGCCATGCCACCGTCATCACCTGTGCGGTTGTCACTTACGAGGGACTCGACGCATATCTTGTAAATGGAATTTGTGTCGTGCACCGAAAGTCCTTTGATCTTTTCCGCTGCTGTTTGCAGGCGTCTCAGTTGGGTTGAGTCCCCGTACGACTCGCCCAGCCCGTAAGTACCATCATTTGCAATAATCTCAATTATGCTGCGTAATGCGAATGGTTCGTGCACGCCAACGCTATTCAGCAGGGGCATATCATGGAATGCCACTGGCGTGATGGTAACGTTTCTTATAGTGACACGTTGAGACATGGTTTCTAGCTTTAAGCTTCCAGCTGGCTCACTCGGCGGAGCTAGAGGTAATTGACGGGCTTGACTGATATGCTTCTTGACCCTGAACCGTCATCAACACAGAGCGCGGTAGATATGGTCTCGAGTACCAGCTGGCGACGAGCTTGGCTGATGAAGACTCAGCCTTGCATGGGTATTGAAACGAATCTCACGTCGTCTGTCCGTTGGCATGAAAGCTTCGAAGGCGCACGCCTGGTGCCGTCGGAGATGAGTGGATGCATCAAACCCAGACAGGCATAACGCCCTTTCCTTTTCGACAAATGCGAAGATTCGTGTCTGCTGGAAAGGGTTTCTAGTCAGTTCCGGCGGCACATGCTGCACTGCTTTTTGCCAAGCGCCCCAAGGTTCAGCGGATCACGATGCCACCATTGATTTGCTAAGAGCAAAGCCCGGGCCGGACCAAGCGAATCGGATAAAGTGTCAGGCAGGCGCCGCTGAAGCGGAAAATGCATTGCCAAGCCACTTATCCGTGCCGTCGGTTTACTTCGCGACTCGGAAGTGCATTCAAGCACCTATCCTTCATGGGTCTACATGTTGGAACTGGAGCTATCCCCTCATTTTGCGACCACACTCTGGAGAAAGATGACTAGGGTATGATTTCACGCGGGGTATTATGAATAGAATAGTCACACTGTACATGGGTGTTTCCGAGTATGCCCGGAACATGATTTATATGCATCAGCCCTCAGGCTTCCGTGAAGGACTTGTCACAAAACAGCACACCTTCCAAGCTTGTCGGATCCGAAGGCAGTCAGCAACATTCGATTCCACCGATGGCTTTTAGAACTTCCATTGAAAAGGGTGACATCGAGGTCGTTGAGCAGGTGTCTTCCCATCTGGAGAGTGCATCTCGAGTCGTCGAAATTGGCGAGTATCGTGTCTTGGGCTTGTCAAATGAAGATGCAGATTTCTTCCAAAACTTTCCAGAGAAGAAACGAAAACATGTCTTCCACAAGGTGAGCATCCTCAGGCCGTCACATTCACGAAGGCATCAATTAACATGCTATCAAGGTTGATCGTCGACTCATCCCTATGCTGGCATTCCTGTACCTGATGTGCCACATCGATCGCGCCAACATTGGAAATGCAAAGATAGAGGGTATGGTCACAGACTTGGGAATGACTGGTGTGCAGTACAACACAGTACTATCTATCTGTGAGTACTCCTACCCGGAGCATTCGCTCCCATCGACCAACGACTTGGTTATGAATGTGCTGACACACTACACTAGTCTTTGTTCCATACGTTCTCTTCGAGATCCCCAGTAACATATTACTCAAGATGTTCAAGCGTCCCTCCATGTACCTCGGCACCCTCACTATCTGCTGGGGCATTGTGATCACATGCACGGGTCTTACACAAAATTTCGCTGGTCTGATGACTACACGAGTACTGCTCGGCATCTTTGAGTGGGTTCCATGAAAGATCGCTGACTGTCATCGCTGATCATGTAAAACAGGGCTGGATTCTTCCCAGGCGCCATCTATCTGGCCTCTTACTGGTACATGCCAAAAGACTTGGCGGTCCGAATTTCATACTTCTATTGCGCAAGCGCACTTTCCGGTGCTTTCTCCGGCCTACTCGCTGCAGGTATCGCCCAAATGGACGGTGTTGGTGGGTATCAGGGATGGAGATGGATCTTCATCTTGGAAGGTCTACTCACCGTGTGTCTCGGTGTTGCGTGCTTTTTCCTTCTTATCGACACCCCCGCTCTTTCCACACGTTGGCTGGAGCCGGAAGAGATCAGATACCTGGAGCTCTCGATGTTCATCAAGCAAGGAGGCAAATTCCGTGAGGAGTCTGGCTTCAAACTGCGGGACCTGAAGATAGTCCTCACGAACTGGAGAGTTTGGGTGCAGGCCTATTTCTTGGTGTGCCAGTCTGCCCTTTCCTATGGTAGGGCTACCCTTGGGCGGATCATTCTGGGACGTAGAGCTAACAGATGTGTCTACAGGTACTAAGTTCACCCTTCCGACCCTTACCAAAGCCATGGGTTTCAGCAACACCAACGCCCAGCTTACTTCTGCTCCACCATACGTCTTCGCCGCGATATCAGCTATCTGTTTTGCGAAACTCTCGGATCGCTTTTACTGGCGAATGCCTTTCGTGATTATACCCATGACGATTATCATGATCGCTTATGCTATCCTCATGTCATTGAATGGGCAGCTGGCAACACACAAAGGAGTAGCCTACTTCTCCATCGTCTTGGCTGTCATAGGTATCTATCCTATTCAAGCAGCAGCCGCCTCTTGGAACGCAAACAACCTTGCCCCGTCCTCCCGCCGAGCTATCGGTATTGCACTTATGAACGCAGCTGGCAATGTCGGTGGCATCGCTGGAAGCTTCATGTACCTTGCGTCAGAAGCGCCCAAGTACTACACTGGGTTTGGTCTCAGTATGGCATTCGGTGCGACTGGGGTTCTTGTTGCCCTCTGTCTTGAATGGAGTTACAAGCACGCAAATGCGAGGAAGGCGAAGATTGTGGAGGAAGCGAAATTGAAGTACACTGAGGAGGAGTTGTTTGACATGGGAGACAAATCTCCACTGTTTAAACATGTACTGTGAATGATCTAGTTGTGGAAGAGCGTGTGGCTCGGGAATGGAACCCTTACAATATTGCTCTACGACGTCACTGGCATTGGTCGAAACAAAGATCCAGCTGCACTTTTCTACATGTACTCACAAGGTTCTAGAAGTGTTCGGTGCAGTCCTTCGCCGGGATACATCTACATGTTAATGGACTCATTGTCAATCTTCCATACGACTCCGCCTTTTGCCTCTGTTGTAACGTTGTGCGATTTCATCAGTCAGAGCAGTCCAACCATACGTCTCATGAGAAGAGTGCAATGTTGTCACCAGCCCGGGGTCTCCAAGCTCGATCACATAGTCTATCTGACGAACAGTAACGTAGAAAGGAACTTCACCCTGGTGGACGGGCAGTATCTTCGTATCGTGGGTACTAGTAGTATGTTGTGAGGTACAGGCCACTATCAGGCCATTACCAGTGGCACGAAACTATCTTCATTAGCAGCGAATTCGAAGGTCCGCTGGAAGCGGTCAGTTGAAGTGCCTATGCGAAACGAAGGCATGAATTGATCAACAGCGTGACGGAAATTGGGAATGTATATGTCAGATGACCCCCAGCGAATAGTTATCTCTGGGGGAGGCAGCTGAATTGAATTTCTGATACTCGCAGCATGGTTCATCCTGGACCTGAACCTAGCCCTATCCTAAGAAGTATCGACGAAGGTTGATTGAAACTTGGATCCTCTGACAACTCAGCTACAAGCTTGCCTCGATGCTCACCAGACCTGCAATCTGCGACTCGATGGACTTCTTCTCGGCGTCAGAGGGCTCAGCGTACGGCCGTCTGGGCTTCAACTTTTCCAGAGCACCCTCAATCCCTGCAGCCTTCGCGGTGTTGAGTGCCGCTGCGTACTTCACGGACGCAATGCCAGCCCTACAAGGTTGCTCCGCAAGTGCGGCCTTCCTGTGTAGGTCCAACGCCTCTTGAAACTTCCCATCCATGTATAAATTGTAAATGTGAACGATGGTCTTGGGGAACACGTTCGCAAACCCCGCGATGGTTCCCGCCGAGCCGGCGGCAAGGCCGCCGATGAGAAAGTCCGACTGTCCGCCAAATGTCGCGAACTGGTCCGTGGGGAGCTCGGCTGATAGACGTGTAATCTTGGCCACGGCGCCGCAGGTCAACTTTACGCCGACGATGTTGTTATGCGCTTTGGCGTACCGAGTGATGGTTGCCGAGTCCAGGTCAATGCCATTGCAGACGGCCGGAAAGTTGTAGATAACGATTGGGAGCGGGCTCTCTTTAGCGATATCATTGAAGAAGCTGTCGATCACGGCCGGTGTCGTCTGCTTACCGAAATATGCTGGGGGCAGCAGCAGGGCATAGTTCGCGCCCGCATCGGCAGCATCTCTGATGAACTCTAAGACCTGCTTCGTTGAGTGGCCGCCTACACCGGCCATTATGGGGTATGATGGTCCGCATGCTCTCCGAGCGGTCTCGAGAAGTGTCTTTCGCTCGTCGCGCGTCAGCAGAAAGGTCTCGGAATTGGTGCCAAGCACAACGAGACCTGCGAGGCCACACTTCGAAAGGTATGAGTAGTATGTCGCCTGGGACTCGGTGTCTATCGTTTCAGTGCTGTGATCAAAGAAGGTGATTGCTGGAGCCCAGACTCCGCTCGGAGGCACTCTTGGGATGGACATGGAAGCTACTCCTGCGGTTGACATCACTTCGGGATGAAAGGTGGAGATTTGGCTCTTGGGAGATTTCACTGGATCCAAAAGCCTCTTGACGGCGACCGGCTGGCATTCATTCCAACTTGGAGGCAATGTCCCTGGGTAGTCTGTGTGGGGTTCCGCCCTAATCGTTGTGGGTTCCACAATACTGCCCATCTTGCTCGATTCTCATACGAAAGTTATATGGTAAGATCTTGCTGTAGACGCAGAAGTTGGTGGCCAGGTCGAATAGTATTAGAGTGGTACCTGCTCCGAAGATTTCTTATCTGTTTGTAGTCGGGACTTCTTGTGTCCTCAAATGCGCTAACGCTAGGACTGTAACCCGTCCAAGGAGAGGGACCATGTTGTATTGAGCCACGCATATTGCGTAGCCAAGGAGCATAACTTGTACTCATCCCTATCCCCATCCCCATCCCGCGTCCACCCCAACTTACTAGTCTCCTGGACTGTTGTGGCCATTAGCAAAGACATCGGAAAAGCATTGGTCTCGGATCTGCAGAACCCATTTCCGTCGGATAAAGATGGCCTGTCCTGATCCGACCCGACTCAAGATGCGAGACGATAACCACCCACCAACGTTCGCTTTGAGGAGATACACGCTAGAGCTAGCATTGCGAGTCCGATTCGAGGAGGGATAAATGGATCCGAGGGTGGTGCCAATATTGCTCTTGGCGGCGCCCCAGCTGCCGACGGAGCGGTATCCCAGCTGCCGACGGAGCGGTATCCCAGCTGCCGACGGAACGGAGTAGACGCCCAGGACCGACTCAATTTTGATAATTTCGCCACTATCATCGCCATTGTTACGCTCCAGGATAATAGGCAAGACCGCTTGTGTCATGATGATCAACCGCGTAACAACGGTCAAGGATACCACGTTCACATTGTCTTCGATCTCCGACGCTTTGTTCACGCGTTAGGCCAATGCACTGTATTTTTCTGGCTCGTGAGCTGATTGTTCCTCGTCGTGTTCTTCGTACATCCAATCAATCATGTTCAGGCTTGTACAAGACAATCGTACATAGCATCGGCGATGCGGAAGGGCAAGCTCGCCTCACAATTCATGGATGAAGAGCCAATAAATAAAGCTGGCCGCGATCTGTACCAAGCCCTGCTCCAATGTGAATGGTCTGTAAAGCCAACCACAGACCTCACAATCCTTTGTATTCTGCGGTGCTTGTCCCGCCATGTTTTTGCCGTTGGAGTGACAACGGAACCTCCAGGACCAGAGAACCAATGTTAAATCCATTATGGCTTCTTTCAGATGAACCAAGCTCAGCGTTGATGCCCGCACTCAGAGCTTGAACAAGCTATCATCGAGGGACGTATCGAAATTGCCCAACCCTGATGAGACCATCGAGGCGAATTGATCCCAGCCTAAGTAATCAGCAAATGCAGAATCCGACACACTATCCAGATCAATCGTGGTCTCCCCTATCACATCATTGTAACTAGTAGCAACAATAGGATTTCCGTCTGTTGGCACTGATGTCGTCAGAAATTCATTCTCTTGTAGATGACCACCGTTCTGTCCAGAACCCGTCATGGTTGGCTGTGTAGGTCTTGTCTGGCGGAGGGCTTCATTGCGTAATTCCTCCAGTACAAGGCAATAACGCTCTGATAGCGATCCTTTCTCAGCGACGGCGGCGATGTGTGACTGGCATCTTGTAGCAGCGAGAAAATGGCTGCTATAGACCTCTGGTGGGGATGCTCGCTCCTGAATCACATAGATGTAAAGGACGATGGCCGCGGTGAAGCCAAAGTAAGTTGTGATCTGTAACTGGTCAGCTTTTCCTCGACATCGATAGCCTGTTTGACGCTAACCCAGAACGAGCCCAGGATAAGCCGATTCTTCGTCATGTCGTCGATTGTTCTCGCGGTTTCCATCGCTGCTGTAAGGCACTGCCACACACTGTCCTTAGTCTGTGGGTCGTCATTTCCTACACTCCTGCTCTGTTGTGAAAGCCGCGTAAAGTTGTTCAGTAGGAACGGTCGATGAGTAAGGATAAGAGCATGCCAGTAAGTGAAGTTGAGAACATTGCGTTGCCGCTGAAAGAGGGGGATGATCAGTGATGTACTGAAACAGTCCGCGTCCAAAAATCGAGCTAACGCGGCTCTCCAGTCACTTAGGTCTTTCGAGACGATCTTAGTTAGCAACACCCTCTGACTAGTGGATGTAGGCTTAATGGAGTAGAGATCGCGCAGTATCCTGCAAATTATGCGAGCAAGTCTATCGAGTCAGTCATAAGCCACGAATTGAGCGAGTGTACTCACTTGATATGTGCGACTGAAGCAAGCATGATTGGTTGGCCTCTAGTGATGATAGACGGTGGCATATGGTCCCTCGTCAGATCGTCATCATCGACGCATGCCGGCAATTCCGCATCGATGTCCTCGTCGTGGAATGAGCGTGGTCTTCCCAAAGCGACGCTGAGATAGGCATCTAGGGCGTAGGCACACCAAAAGGTTCGGCGGCGGCATTCGGCCTCAATCTGATCTGATACGATTGCTGCATCTGGGCGCCTCTTTCTGTTGAGACCAATAGCCAGCATCAGACGCGACACTGTCCCAAACAAGTTCCAGCAATGGTTGATGCGGGATTGGGTGAGAAGGTAAAAGCATTGAGTGAGGCGTGCTTGGATGCTCGTCAAGCGTATAGAACCCCGCTCTTTGGTGAGCTGGTGCTCGGCTGCTTGATAGTATCGGGAACTACATATGTTCATCTCGGTAAGCTCTCAAACATCTAGAGAGATTTACTGACCTTAAGTCTGGCGGCCCCAGCCTTTCGCTGCCAGGCATATACACCCTTCCATGAGCAAATATCATAAAGAGCAGAGCGACCTTAGCCGGAGCGCTCTGCGCATCGCGCATGATGCCAAGAGTCTCGTACAACTCCACGAACCATTTCTGAATCGTGGGTCGGTGAAGGAAACGGTAGGTTGGCATTCCAAAATCGAAGTATCGGTCTACCAAACGCTGCGCATCATCCCTAGGGAGCATCATGCAGAAGGACGAGTCGGATTCAGGAGGATCCAGAGGAGCATCGCCAAAAGTAAAGACACTACTGGAGTGAGAAAATGAGATGGCGCGGTCTAAGCGCTTCTGAACTCTGAGCAGGAAAGAGACTCCAGATGCGGGCCCGATATAATGTCCTTGTAAGTCGGTCTGAGACGGCTCTGGCGAATTCTGCGTTGTCATTGTCCTGTATACTGTGGTCGAGGAGGGCAGGTAGCTCGACGAAGGATCTTGGCTCTGTAATTGTGCAGGGTGCTGTGGTGCCTCGGTAGTGGGTATCGTCGAATTCGGTTGGCCTGACACTGGAGGACTGGGCAATATAGCTTCGGCTGGGATAGGAATGCTTCTATTCCCAGAACCAGACGCCGGCGGAATAGAAGGCGTTCTGCCTCTTGCATAGGCAGAATCAAATGTACAACTGGCATTGGCACCAGAGCAGAACTCACACGGCTGTCTGCCATTGCATTTGATCTTCCTCCTGGATAGATACCATTTGTCAGCACATTCCCACGATGATCACAAAGGTTTCAAAGGTATGATCACTTCTTGCACCGATCACAGGCCCGAGTTACCCTAGCTCTTTCTCCGTTTCCTTTCCGCCGCTTTGACTCCTGTGGCCTTCTACCCTCCATTGACGCTGAGGATATTGGCGACCTAGAGCCACTTTTCGTCCACAATCGATTGCTCGATCACTTAGGAGATGTGCATATCAATACCAACATCGAAGGCACAGCTTATGGTAGTCATAGAGTTCTAGCTGCCAGCCATCAACGAAAAGCACCCGAAACAGTGGGGGATGTCATCGCTCTGGAGTGGTCGAGGCGGGTTTGGGACCAATCCAGTTCAATTGTGAAGAGGAAACTTTACCGACTGCCCAAATTGAGGAAGCTAGCACAGCACAGCTTTACCAGTTTCCCAAATCCAGAAACTGCACTTCATTCAGACTTGGCTACATGACGATTTGCAGAAGCCCAAAATTATCTGTTTGTGTTCGTAGGCAGTCAGGTCCAGGAACAATGAGGTATGGTCTTACTAGAAATGTTATGTTTTGGTCAGCGCTGGCCAGAACAGGAGACGCTGGTGGCCGAACGACCGGCGTCAGCCTAGGTAAGCTTCGCCAAGAAAAGCAAGAGCCACTTCCTTGGAAGTCACCGGGTGCATGCAGACTTGGCAGCTGCTCAGTGGCAGTGACGCGTTTCATTCGGCACCCTCTCGATGCGACCGCATTCAACAACTTACCTTAGACAGAAACCTCATGTCTTCAAGGGCCGAGCTGTTGATATATTCAAATTCTTGCGTGCTCAAGTGTTGTCGATTGAAGCACGATCTCTCAAGTCATCAAATGGCAGCACTATCGCTCGCTCCGAACACATACTCAATGAATGACCTGCCAGATGAAGTGCTTCTACAAATTCTGTCGTACCTCGCCGTTGATGACTTGCTCCAATGCAGCCGCACAAGCCACTTGTTGAGGTGTCTCGCAGCAGATCCTGTTCTCCATCACAATCGATTGCTATGCGCATCAGCGAATCTACAGCTTGCATTGTCTAGGCGCAGGACGAAAGCCTCGATATCTCCGCCGCGTGCATGGATAATGCTGAGCAAAACGAACGCAATGTCGAGGTCGATTAGTAGGAGCTTGATCAGAATACGGCTTTGCCATAGTCTGGAACGTAGGCCTTCGACCAACGATCTGGTAGCTCGCGCAATCATCCCAGCATACCTCCCGCACGTCTCGCCGCTGATTGTGCAATCACAGCAAGCTATCCATAAGAATCGCCTGAAGGATGGTTTGTGTCGAAAACTGGAACGCAGGCCAAGCGTGCATAGCCTCGTATCGATGAACATATTGCCAGAGGAGTGCGTCAAAATCTCTGCAGGTCTTGTGGCCACGAGAAGAAGGGTAATCAAAGAGAGCTTGAAGGACGGACTTCGAGCCTGGGTTGAGACTCGGGGTCTGAAAGCACAACACCGGAGGGCGCTCGAGCTCGACGGTACGGAGAGGCAGACCGTCAAAGCACTCGTACGTCGGCTCACTGCACGTAAGCTAGCCGAGGAGCTGGAGACACAGTCAGATGCAATCTCAATGGAGAAGAAGCGAGCACAAGCAAGATGGGGCCAGGCGTTAGAAAAACAGAGACTCAAGGACCAGGCGAGAGCTTTCAGCCAAGGCACCTGCACGCATCCAACCAGGGCTCATGTATCTGGGCTAAAGCGGTTTTGGGAGGGTGTGATTAGGGCTACTTCAGCATGAACGCTAAGCAGCACGTTCTGATCACTATGGCTTGAACAATGTCGCCTCATGCAAACATGCTGTACCTTGAATGAACAAGGGCCGCCTACTTTAAATTGGATTATGATACAATTCACGTTTTGAGCTTTCCATCCACGCACAAGGGCTTCGCCTAAGCATGAATACTGGTTATGGTCCATCCATGTAGCCCGCGCGATGAAAGTAGACGTGCTGCCCATCATTTAAGTTCGACGCTCAATATGCTCCAAGTGGCTGGTGGGTGGGATACCAAGCTGAATAGTTGTATCCCATCGAAAGTCCTAAAGTCTTTATTAAAATCCACAGCGAAAAGCAGGATTATCTCATCCTCAGCTTGGTTGAAGGACCTCCAGATGTTGGAATGGACATCTCCTCTTTGGTGAGCACGTCTTCTAGCGGCCGTGCATCCCCTACGTCTGCTCATACATACGTGTACTACCGGCGGCATTTGTTGTGAGTTGGATGACCACGTGTTAAGTGGAACGCGTGAATCCTTATCGCTTATCAACGCGTCGTTGCCATAGGCGATCAGATCATGCCTGACTTCAGTGCGGGCCAATTGGCGATGCCCACCATTACTCTCTGAACAACAGTCGCATCCGCAGTCGTCGCCATATTCAGCGTCGCGGACATGGTTAGAGAACGAGAAGCGGCGCGAGACCCTCTGATGCCATCTCAAGCGAGAATGGATGTCCCCAAGGCGGGCGACGAGAAGTCACCCATCGAGATCCCCTCAAGTCCACCGGCAAAACAGCACAGTCTGTCACAAGTCTTGTCGCCGCAGCCAGAATTCGGTAGACCTACTGCGCTCAACATCTCTGCATCTCCTCTGGCGAAGTCGTCAGCCAGAACATCCGATCCAAAGGTCATACAACGGCGCGCCAACCTCGATCGCGTCTTTTCGTCGAAATATTCTAATCACAAACCTCCCACGAACGCGGGAAACCCGCTCGCTAACATAGGGCGAGGTGCTCCAAAACACTCGGAACAGCCATCAAGAAACTCCAGCAACAGTACAAACGCCTACAATTCCACAGCCGGCGATCCTTTTTCAATGCCTGCTACGAAACCACAATATCCTCAGAGTGCTACGGCTGTACCCATCCCCAGAAATCAAGCTCCGACATGGCGACCGGCACCTCCTCCGACTTTCTCTTCAAACTCGAGTACCAATCCCTACATCAGACCCGCAAGTGATTTCGTGGATCTAACACAGCCTACACCAAGACCCGCAGCAGAGGATGGCTTCAACGATGCCCAAGTCTTTGGGCGCGATCGCTTCGGCACAGCAGATCCTATGATGTATCTTGACTCAAAGCAGGCAGATGAGA
>Ga0066648_10000837_pt1 | contig 18806 bp, 16 predicted proteins | sample CryGeyCG12114_NA_FD_59537 | JGI IMG/M metagenome (GOLD analysis project Ga0066648, IMG submission 59537) | Groundwater microbial communities from aquifer - Crystal Geyser CG19_WC_8/21/14_NA | ecosystem: Environmental > Aquatic > Deep subsurface > Groundwater | place: USA: Utah: Grand County... | reverse complement strand
GCCAGTCAGTGGCTAACCCCCAGCACCCCTCCAGAGAATCAATCAACTAGTCTTTACCGAACACACGCACCCAGCCGAACATATCTCCGATCTGATCTCATGCGCAATCGTCCACACCACACTGACTCAGTCGACTGTGCAACCACCGTACCGCTTCTCCAGCACAGCGGCCTCCTCGAAGCTCGTCCACGACACGAGTATAGCCGGCATCGAAGTGCCTTGCATGCCAGAACGCTAAGACAACTACAGTAGCTATCATCCTAGCATGGAGCTCTGACCCTGCTTCTCCCTTCGCTTGTCACTGATGGCCCTTGGAGTGCGTCGTCGTGCTGAAATGCCTGCCTTCTTGGCACGTAGGTGTGGTGTCATGCCACCGAACCGAGGTGATCTTAGATAGCTGGCACCGGACGAGGAGTAGGCAGGCAGGCAGGCAGCCTATACTATAGGCTTCTAGAGACGACAAAATACCTGTCGATCCATCGGATGGATGGTGTCGGGTTATGGTGGGGCGGTGCGGTGCGGCGCGGTGCGGTCGGTAGTGGTATGCCAACGTGACAAAGATGACGTGGTGTTCTGTTGTGATGGTGAGGACTGACGGCGGTGGTATGGTATGGTATGGTATGGTATGCTTGGGTTGGGCGGCAGGTGTGGCAAGCGATGGGCTTCGAGCTTTAGATGGAGGTATAGTGTGATATGTTTGGTCTATAGAGACGATGAGATGAGATGGATGGAATGGAATAATGGTTCTGGTATCTGCTATGGAACTTCTGTTGACGTCTCACGTACCCGGCTTGGGAGCACTCATGGTCTCCTGGTACGTCGGCGGCGGCACATCTTCGTTTTCAGCACGCTGCTTTTTCTTAGCCCGTTGAGTCGTCCCAGCGAGGTGAATCTCAGCTCTCGTTCTGTTTCCTGCCCTGCCGCGAGCTCCATGCTGTCACTACCTCTGTCTCGGGCACGTCCAACGTGCACTGACCTCGCACCGTTGCCGACAGTCCAGCGGGCCTACGGTTTGGCGTAATCAACCATCATATCGACTGATCCAGGCCCTGCCGACGCGCCAGGTGCAGAAAATGATGAAGAAGACCATGAGGACTATTCTAATGATATGGCCTGCGTTGATGTTGATGTTGCTGTTTCTGGTTTTTGTGGTGGTGGTGCTGGTGGTGTTGATGGAGCGTGGTAGTGTCATGGTAAGAACAGACTCGCGGGTGCTGGTTGTAGTCGATTTCGATGGCTTAGACGGTCTTCTGCTTGGCTCGATCTGGATGTGGATGTGGAGCGGACTGTTTGCTCCAATGGAATCTTGTATGGTTCGAGCGTGTCCTGCAGGCTACAATCAGAGGTCAGGACTGTATTGCTAATACTGCGTGGATGGGACAATAGACGAACGGAACTGTTCCAGTCAGCAGTAGCGACGATGTTTATTTCTCATCATGGGTATCAGGCAACTCTGAAAGTATTGGCAGTAACGCTTGCGCCTCGGATGCTTAGCCGAGGGCGGAAGCATAGAATTTGGGGGATTAAGAGGTGGACGAGCAGGGAATGGGTTAAGGCATCTGGTGGGCTCGTGGAGTAGGTTCAGAGGGACTCAGGGGCGAGAATACCGAAAGGCATAATATAGTGCTGCGGGCGACCAGCGGCTGAGCCGGAGAATAGTGTTTGGAAGATGACGCTGATAACAACGCCTTGACCTTCAAGATCTGATTCCATGAGTATCTCTATGGCTGCAAGCTGGGCAAAAATAGAGACACATCCGTCCCCCAGCAGTATCGGTATTTGTGCAGCGTGATAGTTATGTACAAAGTTTGTGTTCGAACAATATGTGACCCGAAGATGCTGTTGTGATCGTGGTAGCAGATCCAAGGGCCAAACCCATCATCGTGCACGCTTGACTGCACACTGGAATTGATCACACGAGCTTCTTGGCGAGATGTCTTTGAGATTGCGCGGCAGCTCCCCGAGTCCTGTTGATATCGGGTTCTAGATCGAGCCCATAGGAGCTTTCGCAGTGGTACACATTCTCTGCCCCAGACAGCCGCCCAGCTCATTTCCCTTGTCTCTGCTTGTGCTTCGGGTTGCGATCGCAAATGATGAAGACTCTATTCTTTCTTCGAACGGGCTTGCATCCCTCACAGAGCCGCTTGACACTAGACCTCGTCTTCATACCACGTGTCTGTGACAATCCCATGTTGTGCGCATGGTTGCATGAACTCGTAGCTAGTGATTCCCTCCGTGACCATGGGAATCTGATCGATGGCCTAGTCGAAGATGAGAAAGAGAATGACCTGAGCGAGGCAAGGGCGGTCCGTAAGGGAAAGCATCTGGCAACATGTAGGGATGTGCGAAGTGGTCCAGAGAGAGGTCGTATTAGCAGTCTGCTGAGGTGATTTGCCGGTAGCATCGTAGTTGATCTGTTGGTACGCTATTGAGGTTGATGCACGACAGATGCGTGAAAGCAGGGGCTGCGCTGCGAGCTGGTGGCGGTCGGCGCTCTAAAGTCTCGATGATAGACGGTGGTCCAAGGTCGATGCTAGGAAAGGGCCGTTAGAGGTTCATATTCAGCTACGGCGTTCGCAGACCAGGGCAAACATCACGTGACTACGTGCTTAATCTGCATTCGCGGCAGCGCATGAAAGAATGGGCAAGGCGCGCAGACAACCTAAGACTGTGTGAGAAGATCCAGCACTTCACATTTTACCAGTCAGCATTCAGCATTCAGCGCTGTGTTTTCTAACTATACATTTTCCATGCTTGGACCATTATGCCTGCTGATTCATATGACTCGGCAAATTCTCCCTCTTATAGTCTGAATGCACGAATGCCCTGTCCACATTTGGCACACTTTCGAGCACGTACTGCAGAGACTCTGACAAGTCATGGCTGTCTCTCAAGCTGATATTCTCCTCTAACACAATGTCCACCTCAACATTCAGCTTATCTCCTGCATGATAGGCCTGTAAACCCTGTATGTACCTGATTGTCTTTGCGAACCTCATGGTGAGGTAGAGCAGAACATTGCGATCATCAGCCGTAGCTGCTGCTCCAGACAGATGACGGATGTGCTCGCTAGCAGAGCTGGACCAGTTGAAGATCACATAGCAAGAAAGCAACAACCCACCAAGCGCATCCAGCCACCAGATTTTGGCATAGAACCCAACGAGTGGGAAAATGATCGAGAAGGTGTTGAACACTACATCTGTAGCCGCATCCTGAGCAAGTGCTTGTACACTGCTGTTCTTGACGAGCCGACACCAGAAGTAGCAGAAACCTTTGATGATCACAGTAGACAGCATAATCGCAACGGCCGGGATGGACAACTCAACGATGCTGTGGTCGTCGCCTGTCAGCCGATTGATGCATTCCAGCCCGACTTGGAAGAAAGAAGTGATCATGATGACACTGAAGACCAGAACACCCACAGGTTCAAGACGCCTTCTGCCGATCGGATATGCATACTGATCGTTTCGTGCGATAAGATATGTCGTTGCCCATACGATAGCGGTGGAAAGAAAGTCCAGCGCTGCATCCACCAAACTTGCAAGGACTGACAAGGAGTCCGTTAGCACAATGACAGCAATTTTCGCTGCAAGAAGTATCACGTTGGCGACGAGATTGATGTAGATCGCAACCGTGACAACAGCACTTCCGGAATCCTCCCCTTCGTCCTCTTCGAACGGCACATCAATCATATCCTCTGCCTGCGTTTCAGCATCTGGTTCGTCCTCACGTGGCAAGAGCAGTGGTGTCGACTCATCCGAGAATTTGTACAGATCCTTTGGCGTCCTCTTCATCTTGGTCGTCTGCTGCTGCGCCTGCGTCAGTAAGTCGTTCGTCGAGCTTCTCCTGCTGCTGTCCGGCGGCGTCATGCCGTTCAGCATCGGCGACTGTGCTTCCTCCGGTATGGCATCCAGTGGCTCTTGATATTCTGACATGAGGTTGTGGATCAGACTTGAGTCTAGCAGCCGGTCAATGTAGAGGTAACGCGCAATGAGAACGTTGACCCGCTCGTAATACCGTCGCAATGGTTTGCTGTATTGTTTCAATTCTTCCGGCGTCTTGTAGTACCGCTGCCACCGATACCGAGGGTTACTATTGCCAATCAAGCGCATGCTTCTCATCTGCGGTGTCATCAGGACTTGCTCGGCATGCGCCACCCTCCGCTCCTCGTTAGGGTCGAAGTTGTCGCGCTCGTAGCCCGTAATGCTGTGCTTGATGGTCGGTCGACGTGTCAGAGGCCCACCATCGGTAGACATGCTCTGTGCCGCATCGATGGAATCGTCGTCAGACATAGAAAATACTCGTGCTCGTCGCGGCAATGAAAACAGGTTGGTGGCGGAGCGTGACTGGCCGAGCGAAGGCAGTCGCTGCCCTCTAGAGGGCAAGAGAGCCTGGGGCTCATCTAGAAGGGGGATAAAGCCGGACATGCCGCCCAAGTTGTGCTGTGGTGCCATTGTATCGGTGTCGTTCAAGCTGACAGAGGCTTAGAGAACGCCAGTTAGAAGCAGTGGTTTATGTCACCACGATCAGCATGTCATGCTGCTTCGCCGACTGCAATGGTCATGAGCGCGACTTGCGCGGACATACAAGGGCGCCATCTGGATGTTGAACTCGACAGCTCTTACGTCTGCAAGTGAAAGCGCTCATCATTTTCTTATCTCAAGAAGTTGGGGTGTTGTGAAGCTAACCTCTCAATACCCTGCAGTATGCGGGCTTAGGGCGCATTAGGCGAACCCTAAACGGTCAACACAATGCCGCCGAAGCAAAAGCAGGAGGTGAATTTATACTACCTGAACTGTACACTAGATTTTAATCATTAAGCTATGTATTCTAAGTCTCGATAGATGGTCTCAGCTGACCCAATCCCGCATAACTCCCACAATGCGTGTATGTGCGAATGCTATCCTCTATGTAAGCCCTCGATCGGAGTATCAGTATGAGCTCTCAGAATGCATATGTCCAGGTCAAAAAAATCCCCGTACTCCAGATCATCACTTCATCTCGTTGCATCGTCGCTGAATCACTGATCAGGTCCAAAGCAGAAGTGCGCCGCTCATGAACGCAACTCCGAGTGTGCTGAAAACGATCGCTGTAATTCGTCTGACTCCATTCGTAGCTGTTGCGCTTGCAGAAGATCCGGTCCCAGATGAGCCTCTACTCGCAGAGTTCGAACTACTAGAAGAACCCCTGGAACTTGAGGTCGACGTGGATCCTATCCCAGGCGATCTCGATGCTACCGCTGCACATGCTGCCGAATTGGCTGTTACACTACCAACTTTAGACCCGACCCTGGCGGCAACAGCTTGACTATCTCGAACGGTGATTGTTGCGCTACCATCACTAGCAATCGTGGCAGTTGCGTCAGTGGTATCGACGGTGGTTGGACTGCCATTGCCGCTTTGCTCGAAACTGATACCATTCCAAGTTGTGTTTGCCGTGGCATCTGCTCCATCGCTGGTAAGATACGCAAGATGTAGTACTTGGCCGGACAGTGACGATGGTAGGCTCAACGAGATAGTCAAGCTTTCTTTCGATTCGGATACATTCGCCATGTTGGCGTTGATGATCACAATCGTGTCAAGCTGACCGTCCTGGTAGACTGAGTAGGCCTCCACCCGACCACCGTAGTCACCGGGATAGTCCAAGTTGCTAATGGGTGCCACCTGAGCCTGGCAAGAGGGGCCGATGATTTGGTCGAAAGCAGCCCAAGCATAGTAATTGGGCCTCACGAAAGGCTGGCGACCGTACATCTCAATCGGCTGCCATGCACTAGCATTGCTGTTATCAGTCATGTGCATTTCAACCGATGTGATGTTAAGAGTGGCGGCATAGAGGAAGAAGTTCAGCGACCACAAAGAAGCTCCAAATGTGTTCGTGATGCCCTCGTATCCGATGGGACCGACCGAACACATTTCCCGTAAGGCATACGGATACGGTGTGTTGTCTGCTTGTTGTATCTGAGTGACCCAAGCGTCGAATTGATCTTTTGTGGTCGACAGCGTCATCATAGTATAGAGAGTCAGAGGATACGTCGACACGCTGATGTAGTAGTAGTAGTCGTGCTGGTTCCAAGAAGCAATGTACGAAGTGCTCGAGTCATTGGCTTGGACCGTAATTCCAAGACTGTCGAGGTCCTGGATTTGAAAGGATGTGCCGATCGTCGATGCCGTGCAACCTGGTTCAAAGAAATTGCTCGGGAGATTGTTCGGCTGAAGCACTTGCTCATAAAGCGCACTTGCTCTGTCCAGCCATTCATCGACGTAGACATCGCCGCCCCAAGGTCCTGTTCGGAACCCGTTCTGTGCATACAGATCAGGCTCATTGCCGATCTCGAAAGAGACGAGGCGAAGCCGCGGAATGCCACTGATGACCTGATTGGCCATCGTCACGAGTCTGTCGATATAATCTGGCTGCTGGTATGCTAGATTCAGACCCCAGGTTATGGGTGTGCCTTCTGGAAATCGGTTTGCAACCTCAAAGAATGTCGGCCCTATCAGCATGTGGTCACTGGCAAAGGCACCTCCTCCTGCTGAACTGGGGTTATTGACCCATGAGTACTGGTCCATATCTTCACTGAACACCATGTAGTCTTGAGTATTTCCTCCCAGTCGTATGTGAGGAGGAGCGCCAGCATAGCTAACCAGATTGTCTAGCAATTGGAAGGTCAACTCATTTGGTTCGGCAAATCCGGTGAAGGAGAAGAGGTTCGACGGCTCGATGCCAAATCCAGCGAACGACGGATCTATGAAGTCCGAGTGATCTTCCGGTAGCGATTCTGTCACCGGTATCTGCAGCGTGCCCTGTGCTGCGGCGAGCGACAATAATGTTGACCCAAAAGCCCAAAAGGTAGCCATGGTGAGCTTACCAAAAGATCTAAGAAAAGTACCGTGACCTCCAAGAAGGAATGAGAAATGAGCGCTGAATTTGCAAATGAACGTTATCTCTGTATCGAGAGAACAATGAAGGAAAGAGCTATGGATAAGAAGTTGTTGTTGCGCGGCAGGTACAGGAGGCTGAGACTAGGTCTCAAACGAGGTCGGACGACACGTGTGGCAACGGACCCATATCGAGCATCATTGCAATCAGCATAATGGTTGGCACAGCCATGGCACGGTTGGGTCGCTGGGCGTCGTGAAGAAATAGACGCGCAATCGCAATTAACGGAGAGCGGGCTTGCGAGTACACTTTCCCAGTCTGCGGTTCTGGCGTGGACGGCGGATCATCTCACATCTTGCAGCCCTTGCGTTTTCTGAAGCTTGAACTGCAGTAGACCAATAGTGGCCTGTTCCGTTTTCCTGCATGACGGCATGCACCGACCATCGGCATCCACTATTCCACATATGATTGCGTTTAAGATTAGACACTACTGTCCGGTCGGCGCTGATCCAGCCATGTCCTGGCGAGGCGAGCGCAGTCTGAAGGAGGCAAACACACCTTCTCCGGGGCCAGCAGACTGTCAGTAGTATGCAAACAGTTAACAACAAGCTCATAGCCGTGCGAGGTATTTGACGAGAGGTTCCTCAGTCCACAGTGCCAAAATCAGCACCTGGGTCAACCCTTCTCGCAAGACTGCAGCACCGCGATAGTTCAGGTCAGGCTAAGATGCCGAGCCTTGGTGTCCCGGTCATTTATCGAAATTATCTCATGCCAACAGTAATGCTTGCTGGCCAAGAACGATACCCAAGAGCACAAGAACGTCGACCTGTAACTTGGTTTTGTGTACAGCCAAGAACAGCTGTCGCGTTTCCGTACGTAGCCACGGCTTCACGAGAAAAGGTCCTGACTCAGCGCCCCTGCTCAGCTTTGGATTCTGAGGGATATGGACGCGGATGCTACGCGATTGACTTCCAGTTGTTCTTCGCTGGAGCTAAGGGAAGTCGACAGCTTACGAGTACCACTGGGTGTTCCCGATGGCAGCAGTAATACGACAAAGCTCGCATGGAATTTTTGGAATGGCTGGCTGCCTTGAGTTCGCCTGCTGCTTTGCCCGCGTTGATACTGAAACGAACTTAATGGCCATCTCGACTTGTCCTGCGGCATGACCTTCCGGTCTTTGTCGCAAATTCTCCCCATGTTTGGCGTTATCATTACCGTGTTGTACTGCACGTGCACCAGCAGCCGACTCTGCCAATGATACAGGCATGTTGTACTTTACAGTGTCCCCTGATCTTGCGCGGTGGCGGTGCTCTGGTGCGCCGTCGTCTCGTCGTTGACCTGACACGAGTTACTGCAGGCCTATGCAGCATCAAACCTGCCCAAACAGGCATGTTACGCAGTGAATGACCCTGCTGCTACCAAGCAATTCGCCCAACACTTCGCTCGGGAAGACACTCAGGTGATGTTTCTACTTCAGTAAGCGAACTGTAAGTGTCACAGATCTGTTTAATTGCTTTGCATTCGCTTCAACGGCAAGGCAAATCCGCGTAGCGCGCATTACTTCGCCACTCCGCTTAAATTCGTCGGTTCCATTGTTCAAGTTGTATGAGGAAATCAGCTCGCTGATCAATGTGGTCCAACAGGTCTTGGTCAAAGCCGACATTGCATGTTGCGCTGGACAGATTAGTCAGGGAAATCAGTAGGAGAATTTGAGTGTGCGACGATCATAATGGATTACATTGTCTCAAAGTGTGCAGCTCATTGTGCAATCATGGCAGCTATCAAGCTAAGCTCCGCACTGTCTGCGTCCTCCTTCTGCTCGCTGCTGCTCGCTCCTGGTAGCCTCTTCTCCTCATCATTCGTGTCCTAGAAATACAGCTGCTAAAACCTGGGGTATATTAAGAATTGAATACAGAACTGATAGATATTCCGTTCCTCCAAATCAATCTGCAAACATGGCCAGCCGACGAGTGCATTGAAAATGGTGCTGTCCGCTCTAAAAAGTGAACCGTTGGTACATGGGTGGTGTTGATACAGGCGTAGGGGTGATAGTGAGATGTTGGAGTATTAAGGCTGTGGTGGCGCTGGGAATTGTTCAGCCGCCAAACATACAAGAAAGATTGTCTCCGTAGTGGTATTGCGGAGATGGTGGCATTGTAACCGGTAAGCATGGGCTCAAGCGCGCATGCATGGAAGCGCAGGGTCGACGAGGATGTGGATGTCGGTAGTGGGTAATCATGTTGCTGAAACGTGGTGTATTGGCGCCAACACATCATGCATGCATATGCTAATGATGTTTGTTCTTTCCGAATTGAGTGATTGCCAACTGGCCATGCATGACGAATGTCATCTCCAACATGGACTGGCTTCCCGTATATTCCTGCATGCACTATGCTGCTGCTCTTCGAGACTCGAGCTGATGCATGCTGCAGTATCCAGTCGAGATCATGATGTGCCGTTTCTCCGGGATTAGTAGTCCCCGCGCTCAAGACTTTGTCTACTGTCTCTTGGGTAGAGCAGGAAGAGGTCTGTTTGGCGGTGGTCCTGGGCAAGGAGGGTACTTCGAGCCTGAAGGCATTTTGATCGTGGTGGTGGTGAGACTTTGTCTTGGTGGTCGTGATATATTTAATTGTAACACGTTTGTGAACCGAGATTGATTGAGGACTCGTTGTGGTTCGGAGCTGATATTAGGTGACTATGTGTCTTGTTGTACAGGGAAGAAAAGGCACAGACAGGTTCTGAGGGGGAGGAAGGAACATCATATATCCAAGGGAGGCCTGGACGCATTGTAATAGCCTTCGAGGTTTGTACTTGCCAGAAATGGTGACGAGGGACGGCGCTCACTAGGTCAGTCGACTTTGTGGGTCTTGCTAGTCATGGCGGTCTGATGGTGCATGGATCCAGTCTGACTCCTCAGCTGTGAAACTGGGCGCAGGTGGGATCAACGTGGCCTCAAAGCTGCTTGAAGGACGCCCCGCTGCAGGGGTTGCCTCTTTACGCAGGTTAGCGGTGTGTTCTAGTGACTCTTGCCTTTCCAAATTGCTGGGTCACTCCCCCTGGAACCCTGCGTAATCCCGTGCACTTTACGGAGTAAACCTTCCGTGGGCAGAAGAGATTGTCATCGCATGCATTCATCCCGTCTCCTTAACACGACAGTATTCCGATCACGACCGCAAGAGTGATAGCTCAGCATCACCGCCTTTCTAGCCAAAAGTCAAAGGAAATATTTCCAGCAGGTACCGGCACGTAAAGTAAGCACTGATGAAGTGGTGTTCATGTTCGGGTAGTACAAACAGTGCCTCAGCTTCCTATTCGATGCGGCTACAAAACGTGCTCGGTCACCTGGCTCGCACGCATCAGATGACCAAGCCGAGATTGAAGTCGTTTTGTAATCCCCTTCCTTCCAGCTGTCTTCGCTCAGGCTTCCATGGCGATGCTATGGTCCAATCATTGCGTTTAGCAACCCTGCTCACACTCCCGCACCACGCCTCATCGTTCTGGTATTCTCGATCACCCATACTCGCATGCACGTTTACCGCAGCTTCACTGCTAGGTGGCATTGAAAGTCCCCGAATTTTACTTCTAAACGGCCGGCAGACCCGGAAGTAATAGATGCATTGCGGCCTTGGTGTGCCGTGATACTTTTGAAAAACAAGGCGCTGACTCGCTTGCTAATGTTTGCGCAACGAAGCTGACTGGTTGGATATAGCTTTCTAAGTTTTCCAGTTCTTAGGTTAGGCAAAAGTGACTTGGTGTTCAACGGCTTCCCAGGCTTACCATGCGAAGATCGACGATGGTATCTTCTTTTGTGCTGATGTTGCATTCCTCGGACCACCATCGACTGCTTCAAGCGACGCGCCTTGACCGCTGGCGCGGCGACGTTCTTCATAGCTCGACCTTCACACACGCGCGTGCTGGGTTTAGCCCGATTTCCACGTCACACAGAAAATCATCGTTCGCTTTACAACTTCTGATACCCCTGACCAACTGTCCAGCGTGTTTCAGGATGGCACTCGCCACCGCCGTTGCGCGATCATCCAGGAACCAGTGGCGATCTCTCCGTCATGACAGTAAAACTCCACCTGACATGCACAAAAAGGGACACTCGTCTGCAACGAGCTGCATCAGCTGTTTCACGATCGAGGAGGTCCTCTTTCTACCCGCTTGTTGACCTCATTCGGAAAGGCCTTATTTGGTCGGACGTGCTGATGACGCTGAAATATCCCCTGGAGGTGCTCGTGTTGCCTTGAGTGCCAGACAAGCAGGCGCCTAATACTGCGTCAACCCGAAAGCTGCTAGTGAACCTAGCTTCGGGACAACAGTTGCTCGTGCCTCGTATCTGACACCTAACTACTTTGATCGAATGCCCAGACGCGGACTTAAGTCCGCTTTCACGAAATTATGGCTGCTCGTGGCTTTTTAGACCGAGGTTCGAAGATTAGGCGAGGCTTCCTCGATGCTTCTAGCTTGAGCACCGCCAGCGGCCCTGCCGCAAAGGGCTGACTCTCCAGCTCGCTTTCTAAGCGCTAGACCTGGCAAGTGTCTTAGATTCATGCAGGTTGCGAGCAGTTACTTGGCTTTCCTCGCTTCCGACTATTGGTTTTGAATTCGTTCCGAAGTGGTCAGATGTAGGTAGTAACCTTCTCGAAACTCTGGTAGCGGTCGATTTTACCGTCTATTGCAGCCATGTATCTGGCGGATGAAGAGTGCGATCGACTTCCGATACGAGCACTTATCCTACGCGTGTGTCACCGTTCCGCCAGGCCAGGTTGCTCCTGATCAAATGTGCTATCGGGAAATTACTGATATGAAGGCAACTGGCGGTGAGTGACGATTGTGCATGAACAAGGGGTAGTAGTATCCAGATTCAAATCTGCCATTATTAGCGGAGCCAGAAGCCACCTTCTCCAGAGTCTGCTTCGTTTGGGTCGGTTGAGGTCTCCGTAACCACGTGGGCGTCACACGCTATTTCATGCAAGGTACCGGTTGTGTGATTGCTTTTTTCGGATTCAGCGGTTTGGGTCTCGAGTGTCCAGCGATACTGTGGCGCACTTACCCTGTCACAAGGGACAAGGATGGTACTGCGAGCCCGTCCGGCGACGCATTGTTGCTGAGTACTTGAACAAACACGATTGTTTAGCCACAAGGTTCACATTATAGCAGTAGTGGATGATGCAACGTTCAACGCTGTGGACGCATGAGGGGAGACGGCCGCGAAACGTTGGAGCCAGCTTGCGAATCCTTGCATAAGAATAGTATTTGCGAGCACCGGTCCACGTAAAATACTCAAGGTCGACGGAGGGGCTGAATAAATTTGCTCGGCACATTGATCACGGCAGACAAATAGACAAGCGGCATCTTGGTGAACTGTCGACATGGACCTGTCATTTTACTTACCGCCTCGAGGCGGCCGCTTCATATCGGACTGATACTAGCCGGAGGATTGCCTTGCTGTGGGATGTACAGTCCTCAAACTCCTCGTCTAGTAGCAAAACGTGGTGGGCTGAATGCATGCTGGAAAAGGATGAGTATGCTTGGCTGCAGTTGGTCGAACAATAAAATACCTGTCCCACCTCTCCGAACGGCCATGAAACTTGTTGCGTCAGACACACTGGCATGCCACGTACAGCTTTACGACCTCTAACACGTGTACTACGACCGAGACGTCTAGTAAGTCGAACGTACAGCATGGCACGTAAGTACTTGAAAGTCAAGCACCATCTCGCCAACATTCAAGGCATTTCAGACGCTGAAGGAGCTGTTGGGTGGCACGACCCCTCTTCATGCACTACGTGAGACTTTCTCGAAGTGTTCGCGAGCATGACCATACGTTTCTTGACGCAGGGGACGACACCGCTCAAGGCAACCTGCCACTCCACGTTTTAGTCGTGCTAGCATCAGTTGTCGCACATGTTACATCTTCTCAAGGCCATCGCAGCTGACCACTTGCATATCCAGACTCGACATTCCCTACAGACCTTCCCAAGCCTGTCGATGATGGCGCTTGCAATCATCTGACTGGTATGACTGTACCGAGCATACGTCTGCCACCAACGAGCGCTCCAGAGTCCCCAGTTGATGTCTCGAAGCTCCAAGGACTTTCCATCATCTTCTGCTACCCTCGCACTGGTGCTCCACATGAGGTAGTCCCTCCCGAGTGGGATGCCATTCCTGGTGCCAGAGGGTGCACTCCTCAGGCTTGCTCATTTCGCGACTATCTCCCCGACCTGAGGAAGTACGGTGTCAAGAACCTTTACGGCCTATCGACTCAAGATACTCCTTACCAGCAAGAGGTGCATGACCGGGTGCACTTGCCATATGATCTGCTCAGCGACGAGAAGCTGGAATTTATGAAAGGCCTTGATCTGCCTTATTTTGAGTACAAGGATAAGAAGCTCACCAAGCGGCTGAGCATTGCAATTGAGGATGGCAGGATCGTCAAGTACTGGTATCCGATTTTTCCGCCAGATAGCAACGCGCAGGAAGTGCTGCAATGGTTGGAGGAGAGGTGATAGATCAATTTCAACCATCGTCGTCTTGCTGCATTTGAGAGGCTGTAATCCACTCTTGCATCAATGCTTGAGCACCACCATCTGGGCCACCAGCTGATTTCTTTCCTGGGGCGCCTTTGCGCTCAACCAGCAGGCACAACACTTTCCCCCAGATCGCAAAGCCATTGTAGCTGGTCTTGAAGCCCAACTGTTTCTTGTCATCCTGTATTTCCTGGTCTGCAGGCTCGGCGTCGTCCACACCTGCATCCGCTTCAGGTATTCGTGCGAGATCAGTCTCTTCGTCGCTGTCTTCGCGCAAGACGACGGGATCCGCTCTCGTGTTGCTCTTCACGTCAACATCCTTGTCTCTCGCCTCCTTGTTCTTCACCACCAAATTGTGTCTTGTAGCAACATCAGTTAGAAATACACTGACCTCGAAATCATCCTTGACAACAACGTCTTTCACACTTTTCTTCTTTTTACCTTTGCCCTTCGCACGGTCGTTCTCTTCCCGCAACTTTGGCAGGACTAGGGGTCGGACGGCCTCGAAAACACGGGGTAGTGCAGGATCAGTAGGGCTGAGAAGCCATCGAGGGCCGTCGGCAGGGTTCTCAAGGAAGATGCGGCATTCGAGAACAGAGTGTCGTGAGATGCGAAGGTATCGTCGGATAGGTGGCATAGTGAGGGACAGATTACCGCCCTCACATAACGGCCTAGCGTGTTGGAACGAGAGCCCAGTTCGCCTGCTTAACGCACCGCAGTTCGCGTACTGTTGAAGGGGTCGGACGCGTATGTTTCTGGTAACGCAGGTGCAAGGGCATCATCTACAAAGGTAGCGCCTGAGGCTGCGCTTGTAATGCTAATTTTAGGCTAACCGTACCTGCAGCGGCGGTCCCCTAGCTCGCTCTACCGTGCCGCTGTATGCAGTTGCTTTTGATGATGTCGCGGATGACCTCTGACCTATGGCCACAGGGCATGCTCATTGAGATGAAACAAAGGTCAGGTCCGTCACCAGCTGACTTTCGCTGTACCACGGCGGCACAGGAGCTCATGCCGACCGTGGCTCGTCGCGCTATCGCGACTCGAATCTGAATTGGCAGGTTCGGAACGGGAGACAGGCGTTTGATTGGCTCCTGCAACGCTCATTCCTCTCAGGGCCCCTTACCTGTTGCAGATCCTGGGCTTTTGGCGTTTCAAGAGGCAGCCTCCCATCTCCTACAATCTCTAATCTGCTTCATCCTCGTTGTCGCAATCCTTTTTGTTTCTCACCGTACACTTCACGCTGTCACAGCAGTCGCTCATTACCCAAAATCGTGCTCACCAAGCTGCATCGCACTGGTCTGCGACCAGTCAGTCACTCCTTCCGTGTCTGTTTACCAGCATACGCCTTCTTTCCACAATACTGAGCACGGTCCTCACCACATTCATTCTCAAGTGAAACGTCACACTCCCCTCCACTCAGATCCGAAACTTTTCGACCAGATCTGTTCCTTTTCCACAAAATCGACATGAAGCTCACAACAATACTCCTAGGCCTCGCGGCTCTATTTGCAACAACTCTTGCTCAGACTTTCACTGATTGTAACCCTCTGAACTCGACATGCCCGCCGAATACTGCCCTCGGCCAATCGAATTACACTATCGACTTCCTCCAGAATGAAATGAACAGCAAGGTGTGGAATTGGACAGCAGGAAGTGCACAGTATGGCAGTGACGGTGCCGAGTTCATCATCAGCACCAGAGGAGATGCGCCGACAGTCAAATCTAAATTTTACATTTTCTTCGGCACAGTGGAGGTCATCTTCAGAGCAGCAAAGGGTCAAGGTATCGTCAGCTCGATCGTCATCCAGTCCGACGACCTCGATGAGATAGACTGGGAGTGGATTGGCGGCAACGAGACTCATGTGCAGACAAACTATTTCGGCAAGGGTAACACGACATCGTACGATAGAGCAGAATGGGTCACCGTGGACAGCCCTCAGGACGAATTCCACAACTATACCACCGATTGGTCTAAGGAGAAAATCGACTTCTACATTGACGGCAACATCGTTCGAACAATCAAGTACGAAGATGCAAACGGTGGCAAGAACTTTCCTCAAACACCCTCTGACGTCCGTCTTGGCATCTGGGCTGGTGGTGACAAAAACAATAATAATTACACCATCGAATGGGCCGGAGGCGAGGTCAACTACAAAGATGCCCCTTACACCATGTACGTCAAGTCTCTCCGTATCACCGACGCAGCAGCAGGCCAAGGTACGCAATACGAGTATGGAGACAATTCAGGCAGCTTCGACAGCATCAAGATCCTGAACAACACCGCAGCAATCAAGCTCGATGGCAATGACGGCGAATCAATGGTGAAGAGATGGCAAGGTCTCAGCGAAACTGCTAAGATTGCCATTGGTGCTTCAGTCTGTGGTGTTGCCCTCATCGCCGCAATCATCTTTGTATTCTGCTGCATCAAGCAAAGACGGGCTGGCAAGCACGAGCGACTACTCGAGGATGCAAAGTTCGAGAAGGATCGTGCCGAACTGCTAGCTTTCCGGGCAGAAATGGGTCGGCAGCGCAGTGAAAAGCTCGCGATGATGCAGGGCGCACCTACTGGTCAGGTTCACCCTTCTGGCATGCATACCATGAACAGTGGCCGAGGATACCAGAGATACTAGGTGGCCGACCAAGTCATAGACTAGAACATCAATGTTGACCATTGATCTATGTTTGCACAAAGCTTTACCATGAATCATCACGACTTCAGCGCATCTCAGGGATCCATATCTAGCAGGGCAGGGTGGGAAAACAGGAGACCCTTCGAGCTCTGAAGTACTCCATATGTCAGTCGCAGTTCTGTAACACATCACCAAATACACATTGTATACCAGACACTTCAAAAACTTGTCCTCTTTCCATTTTCCGAGTTTTCCACTAATCTTCTCAGCCCGCCCCCTTCGTCACTCCCGAGATCTGCCTACATCACTACCACCCCTCGCTACCTAGCCATCATAACCCCTCAATCCGGCTTCACGTTTGGACACCAATGCCGTCAGTCTAACCAGATTGGCTGTATTTGACACTCCAATCCTTGTATCCCCGACGGCATTTCACCAGGAAGACATTGGCTGTACTTTCAGGCTACACTCGATACCTAGCGAATAACGTCGATGCTCGGTGCAAATTACGTCCGCCAGAAAAGGCGAAGCCTGGGTAACATGGTCGACCTGTCTTCCGGACCAGGAACTAAGTCGACGGAACATTGTCTTGTAGAAGGGCTCCTTCTCGAACGGCAATGCTTCGGTGTCGAGCTTGATAATGCCGTATCATTCTTTCCAATTGGCAAAAAAGATTCCAAGCATACATTGGCTATCCCGGAGATCGATCTCGATCTGTGATCTCGTGGCAGATGCAGGCAAATCTCGTATCTCCTGAATGAGAGGCTTGTGAATCAGAATATCAGCCATCGTCGCTATCTTTGATGATTCGAAATAGACACGAGAGACTCGTCGTCGATTGAAGATCAGGATCATGAGTACCATGCTGAAACATGCAGCCAGGAAGACCTCGACAGTCTGAACGATGGATATATTGACGACCCATTTCGGACTGCACAGTTGGCGGTCCGAGACTTCAGTCTTGCAGTACGCTGTCGGCACAATGCTCATCGATTCGCTGACTAGAAGTACAACCAATGCAAGGGCAACCCGTCCTTGACCTGCCAATACCATCACTCCGTGATTGGCAACGCCGCCTTTGTGAATGAGAAAGACAAACCAGTCGAAAGGTAGTCGACCGACAGCGTTGCTCGTGCTGATGCCCCGCCAGGGCTCGCCAGCTGGTAAATGGCTCATCATCTTGACAGTTGCAAAGACTACCAGCCATGCTGACTGCAGGACCACAACGATCATGTTCGGCCCATACATGGCCACGAAGTAGGTAAATTGCGTGAAATTTTCTGTCTTGCCACCAGCCATGGAAGCGATATTGTTACCAGGCGTGGCTGCGGATGTAGCTGCCGATGCAGCTGCCGACACGGCTCCTGACATGGCATCTAACGATGAGCCAGCAGTCGAGGATCGTGTGTATGATACAGTCTTGGTTGCTTTGCTCCTGGCACCAGTTAGCACGACATTACCAGTGAACGAAAGCGTCGTTGTTGTGGAACCGTCTGCGTTAGTCAACGTGGCTACGCCAACTTTAGCAGTGACTGTGTCAGTGCCCTCCGGAATCACGGTACCGAGTTTGGGTGTCCAGCAAGCGATCCGCGACCATGACACAATTGATGCTGCAGGAGCAGAAGTAGTTTCAGGACTTCTCTCATCAGCAGAAGCAACGGTAGAGATGGAATCGTCTTAGGAGGTAGAAGCAGATCCAGAGACAGAGGCGGCTCTCAAAGCAGAAGTTTGGCTGCTCAGCATGGTGTCAGGCAGTCCAGAGGTCGAGAGCGCACTACCACTGGTGATCCGTTTAGAGTTACCATTGGTAGCAGCGCTCGTCGGACCTTTGATGGACGTCTGCGACTCTTTTGGGGCCTGACCGATGGTGGTCATGGATGGGCGCATCAAGGAATGTGATCGTCATCTAGCTAGATTGAACGGGCTGGCCGGTCACATTCTCTATCTCCCTGGTGGTCGTAGGCTTATCAATAGTGGGTTCAGCGTTGGACAACTGATCACTTCGATAGGGTGCACCAACGGTAATATCGGTCGTGAAGGAGGGAGGGGTCTTGTTAGTGACGGAAGACGCAGTGGGCGGGATCGTTGCCTGCTCAGCAGGAGTTTTAGTATGCGGAGTGGTTGCTCCAGCTTCATCTTGTCGCTCCGTGGACACCTTCCTCTTTCCGCTCCGGTGGCTAGTGTCCCTCCGCGTAGCCCTTAGCACTGGCTCCGTGTTTCATGGTCGTATGTACGGTGAGGAAGTAGTTACTGCCATGGTGACCGAGACAATTTCGTGGTCCTGCTGCTTCCACTCTAGGATTGCCCGTCTATTGACGAAGACGTCTCTTGAAGCTAGCTTCGATATTGTCCTAGAATCAGAATGCAAGGCGACAGCAAGTTCGAGGAGTTGTATGCACAAGCAGTAATAGGAGGAAGGATAGAAGCACCCATGTTGGATTGGACGTCGGCTTGTAAAACTTGTGGTGTCGGCTATCATCAAGTGAGATAAACTTGTGTGTCGAAGCTTCTGTCGAGCATGCATTTAGCATAGACTTCTCGTCGTCAACGTATTGCTTCGCCTCGTAGGATGTCCTCGCGCTGATGTCGCCAAAGTGTAAAACTGAGTAGGCACTGCTTCGTCTATTCTCCGCCCTCGATCTGCTGTAGTTAGGAGGGACTGTAGTCATTATCATTAACGAATAGTCAGCATGCCTATTGAGGTACACATCAGTGATGAGGACAACAGCAAACGAGGAACAGGTCATTAGGATTGCAATCAGAACTC
>Ga0066648_10000835_pt1 | contig 18822 bp, 14 predicted proteins | sample CryGeyCG12114_NA_FD_59537 | JGI IMG/M metagenome (GOLD analysis project Ga0066648, IMG submission 59537) | Groundwater microbial communities from aquifer - Crystal Geyser CG19_WC_8/21/14_NA | ecosystem: Environmental > Aquatic > Deep subsurface > Groundwater | place: USA: Utah: Grand County... | reverse complement strand
GGATACGGCACGGAAAATTCTCGAGGCTCCTGTAGGTTCTCGTACCAGATTGCTTGCGGAGGCAAACTGGTATAACGCAACAGCAACACCATACGACCAAGGCATCAAGCATGGAGATGGCAGAGTGCTCGGCAAAAAGGTCAACACCATTGAGCCGCACGGTGTCTTGAAGGCCAATGTGAAGAGACACTCAGTGGAGATGTTCAGACTCCGGAGCCCGAATAGGGCGACAGTGAAAGAGTACATTGCGCAGGATCGCATGGAGGAGAAGGCTCAACACGAGGAGCTGTAATACACGAATTCTTTCTCATGGGCTATGTATTCTAGTGTGTACATAGCAGACGTGAAGGGCTAAAAAGGAGTCGAGATAGATTACATAGATAGTACTCGATGTTAAGCATGCCTCCAATTTTAAGATGATTGTCCTCAATCCGCTTCCAGGAGCACGCCTGCTTTTGTATGCTAACACTTATTTCTTAGTTCTAGTCCGCAGTTGGTTGCTAAGGTATGGTAGGCACCACCGATACCTACCTACTTAGGTACCTAGGTAGGAGATTCGTCACTATTAATAATAATAAGCTCTGACCTTCGCTTTAGACGACGTCTGCTTATCTGCACCCGTGGAGAAGTAGTAGCCTATACGCCGACATAACCATCGTCGTCGCTGCTAATATAGATAATCGATTATTATTTAGTCGTAGGCTTGCTATCTCCCTCGTGGCTATGCACACTACCGTCCCGGCGCATTCAGATTACTTTACCCTATCGAGCGTCGACCTAGCTCTCTCCTTCGTCGTTATACATACCGTCGTCTTAGTGGATTTGAGATAGATACGCTATCCTATCGGCCCTCCGCCCCGGTTTTATCCTCCACTTCCTTGGTAGCTAGGCGCCGCGTCATTACAGTACCTTGTCAATGTCAGTATAGTACAAGTGCGGGTTTTTCGTCAAGCGTATTCTCAGCAGCAAAGGTAGCAGCTCCTTTCTTGCCCTTTCCTTTAACATCATCGTTGGCCTTTAGCACAGGTACTTCCCATTACTGTCGTAGGATCTGATCAACTTTGGCCGTATTCGTATTATCGCACTCCCCATCACGTACAGCCGCATTCAGCAATAGTCGTAGATAGTTCTACACCGGCTAGCTAAGCTAACCGTAGCCCATACGGTCTATCCATACGCCGTCGACAATTATGCTGCCGTTTCTCCTTAGATCTATCGAGCTTACATTTTAGGCGAGCACGAGGATTACTCGTTCCCTAATTTAGCTACGCGTGCGGTTGATTCCGTTATCGTAATCATTCGGCCATTTAGCTCGTATAGCGTCGTCGATGTCGTTAGTTGTCCAACAGATTGTCGCCTTACCACGGGGAGCCGTTTGAATTATAGCCTATCCGCATAAATTATAATAAACTTATCGAATAACAGCTCCTTAGACGAATCCCATCGTCGTTTACTAGGCGCATCAAACTTCTTTATCATATAAGGTGTTCCACCTAAGTGAACTTAGTCGGCGTTTACTCTAGCACGAACACGTATCCTGTCGAATTCTCAGTGTTTATCGTTATGAGCTCCATATATTCCTTAATAAGTCTAACGTCTGTCAGCGGTGCTATACTATCTCTCTTATCCTTTCTAATCCCGCGCTCTTCGCAGAACACGCCAAGCTCGGGCAGAATACGTATGACCACTGTCGCCGTTATGCTAGAGCCTAAATGCCTATCGAGGAGCACCTAGAATCTTCCGCACCAGTGGATCTTTCTATAGGAATCTGCCAGGCTTATATATCTTCAAAAATTTATATACGATATCCAGCTAGGACAGCGTTTACATTTGTAAATGTAGCCGTCGAGATTGCTTAATCGTAAGACGTTTGTAGTATACACTTCGTTGATCCACCTTTCGAACCCGCGATTATTCTTATAAGAGGGACAGACCAACTCGTGATAGGCTTTGAGACAGGTATATCGAGCAGTTACTGTATTGTTAGTTTGCCTCACTACGTGCTCTGCTAGTAGCTCGATGTTCGTCTATTACTAACGGATCACATTCATACCGACCCTGAGAAATAGGCCGAGCGCCTTACGACGAGTCCGTCCTCTGATATGGGGCTTCTTGACCTACTGTCGCTCGACGAGAAGAGTCTGCACAGGCAGCTCTATTTAGAACCTTGATTCGAATGCGACTGCTCTCTACAGGCATGGTAACTGAGCCTGCTTTGCTCAACCTTCTCCTTTCCGGCAGGCTGCTGTGTCTCGTTGTTGGAGGGCGCCCCGATCAAGGAACCGTCATCGCTGATGCTAGTGTTGGCGATTTGAGATTTTTGTGAAATTGGAAAAATAGACGATCGCTCTGTCGGCGTCCTCCTCGTGAATCAAAGACCGACCGCCGAGGGCTCGCAATTGTATCCTCAGCATGGTGGACTTCTAACCCGCGCAAGACGTTAAGAAACTGTCATTGGCTACGGTGAGTACCCTGCAAAACAAGCTCGACCAGCTCGAAAGTACCAATCTTCTAGTGACTGATAGGCGCCGCGATGGCTGTCAGCGATGGCTCAATGCGCGGTGGTCTTGAGTCAGTACAAATCAGTTTCTTTCCATCCAGTCTCTCGGGCTGAAGCCAATATTCTCCACCGGCCAGACACCACCGGCTGCAATCTCATAGACCTCCTTGTCCTCGACCTGATTGGCGAACCCGTACAAGAATCGTAACATCCAGTCATCCATCTTGAATGCGGTATACATACTTCTTCTGCATGCATCCCGAAATTTCCTGAAAGCTTCAAAACTGATTTCCAGCACCGGCCAGAAGTTCCTCAGTTCGAGCAAAATTTGAAAATTCCTTTCAAGGCGCCCTCTCGCCTCTTTGATCGCGTTCTCGGAGTCGCTGAACAGCAGGGTGTGGATCTGGATCGTCGAAGCAACTACCAGGTTGTGACCTACCATAGTGTAGAGGACTTTGCATCTAGGCGTACTGTGGGAAGCGTAGACGAGCGCACACAACGATGATGCGTAAGCTTTACACTTTTCCGCGTACAAATGGGCCGATCCAGTGCATGAACCAGAGGTCTGAGAATCTTGCTGAAGATACTGATAGAAGAGAAGCTGGCCAAAATGGTAGTAGCCCAAATGAACAGCGACAAAGATGCGGCCTAGCTTTTGTTCGCCATAACGATGCAGATTCTCTGGAGTATCACGCATGCATGACGGAAGTAGGGAGTGCCATCTATCGAGCTTGCCAGATAGCGTTCTCACAGTTTCATCAAGCGTGGTGGTGTTGCTCGAACCAGCGGTGGAAGAAGTGTGGAAATCATTGATCTCCATGAATATTTGGTTCAACAAGATCATCTGGGCGATGAGAGAATGCGAGCGATCAGTACTGGTTCCGAGGCCTGGTGGGACATCACCGTCCCATTTCCATGCGAGGAACGTGGCCTCATCTATGGGCCAAGGGACATTGTCTTTGTGTACCATTTGTCTTGGGAGTCCAACACCTGCAGATGACCAAGTGTCAATCTTGGACAACGTCCACCAAACTGCTCTCTGCGTCAGCTGTTGCTCTAGGAGTGAAATTGGAGTGTGCTTCACCTCTGATGTTTACCTCTTGCTCTATTGCATTTCTAGCAGGCCTGTGAGCCAGGTCAAGCAAGTTGGCGATCCTGCTTGCAACTGAATAGTAGACAGACTCTGCAGCTCCATCTCCTTGTGAGCGGCTCACCGTTCCGAGTAGTACACATGCTTGTATTGTAACCAGGGAAAGATCTCGCAGGTCAAGAAGGCGTGCACTCTCCTTGGCATACCCGCTACTCCTGTCCCACGGGTTGGAATCATTGAAGGCAGGGTTTGTGGAAAAGCTTCCAGTGTGTCAATTCACTGCTACCGAGAGAGGCTGAAGTACTGACCGAGCCGACAGCGCCAGCATTCCGTAGAGGATGACTGGTGGTGCCTCGTCGCCTGCCACAGCATTTGTGAAGCTGAGTCTGTGAAACAAAGTATGGAATTGATCGTGGATGAAGTCGAAATACAGCTCAACCAGTTCCAGACGTAGAGCAACAGATGGCAGTGCAGTTGTAAGGTTTCCGTCATTGCCAACCACCGGGTATACCGCCAACGACCGCTCAGGGCGATAACCCGGTAGTGAAGCTTGCTTGCGATTCCCTGTGCATGGGATGCCCTTCTCTCGACAGTATGTGCACTTCTTTTCGCTCGCTTCGAAGATGCATCTTCGTCTACGGGAGCTAGAAGAGGTTTAGGCCATGCTTTCGGACGCACACATGAGGGCTGAGCTCATACCGACACGCGAGGCACGCTGTAGAGTACCTCATAGCTCATTGCCGCTGCTCATATTCTGATGTATGCAGATCTTGAGCATTTACCGTCGTGTGGTGAGCGATGTCATCAGCAGAATGACATTATGCAAACGATGCCAGAGCCGATGCTAATCGAGTCAGCCTTGTACCCAAGGACTGAGGCTTCTGTTGCTACGCGCTCCAGGTTAACAATCATACAATTCTCGTAACACGGACGCCAAACCGGAAGCTTGGGAGCCCGGAAGCCTAGGTACTGTTTATCGGGCTTGGGAGAGCACTGACTACGAAAGTTGCTATCTTCAAGCAGAAGGTCTGCCGGATCGAGGCTAAAGGCGGGCGCAGAAATAAATGTCCGTCAAGAACAATTAGAAAGCCCTTTACTATGATACACATCACGATCAATGTATATAGACTGAGGAATATAAAATCGTCATGATTAGCATAATATGCAGAACCATACGTATATGAGTGACGAGACGTCGTCGTTCAAAGCGAAGGTCTGAGGCTCTTATTAGCGATAATGATGATGATAATAAGCCTCCGCCTCAAGAAACGACACGACGTCCTGTATCGACGCGGAGAAAGACTAATTTCGGCCCGCACACCATCGATAAATTACAGAATCGTGTCCTCGACTATTCTGATCAGAACTAAGCCTAGCACGTAAGGCTACAGACTCAGATATAAATGGACAGGGGTAATTGGAAGGCTTTATATACAGCTAAAGAAACCGACGGACTGGCAAGGCACAAAACTGTATATTCAATATCTATCATATAGAAAGCTGCGAATACAAGGCATGCCAATTTGTCAAGCGATCCAGCGAAAGCACCCACGAACAACGCTTCCATACCCCCGTTGAGTTCCTCTCCTAAACACAATGATTCCCATCCCCCCAATGCTACCTGGGGACTGTACTTCCCGCGTATCTACCGGCCACATCCAAGGGGGTGAAAAGTTTACTCGACGCAGTCCAAAAGGAGACGCCATCGAGGATGGGCCCGCTCCGGTGTGGATCAGGGGGTCCGTTAGTTGTGCCAAAAAGGAGCGGGTGGGGCGGGAATCCTGCTTAGATCTGGAAAACCTTGAAACATCCGATGCCATCCTATCTATCCACAATCATGCATGATAAAGGGAAAAAGGTGGGTTTTCCTCTTTGCTTTTTCCAACTTTACAATACTATATGCTGTATATTGGAAAGTTTCTCGATAGAATGAAGTATAGCGAGGAAGGGGTTTGTTTTGCTGCATGCACGGACACGAACTACGGCAAACCCGCGGAGTGGGTTTTTCTTCTGGAAATAATATGGTGAAATTCTTTTCGTGTTGAGCGTTGGTTATTTGAAAGGGAAAAAAGAATCTAATAATGAAGAAGACAAGTAAAAAGTTCCGATAGTCATAGTTGTTCAATGATTTGTCATTAAGCATCTTCGACATGCAGGCTTTTCGCTTTTTGCGTAGCTGATGCTGATGCTGATGCTATGCTATGTCATGTGCTATCTATTCCATCCATTCCTGATTGCCCCACACCCAAAAAAAGCCTTTGTCCCATAGATCCCCCAAATCCGTTGGCCCCTATAGCGCAGATAACCATTTCCCTAGTGTGAAATGCCCGAATCCAAAAATCGGATTGAGCTTTGTTGAATGATGAAAGAAGATGTTGTGTAATACTGGTTTATAGAGCAGCAATGGCGGCCATGATGGCCAAGCCAGCACCGAAGTATTGTGGCATGGCGGCTGGCACGGCGGCGCCGGTGAATGTGGCGACTGCGGGGGCCGCGGGGGAGGTGCTTGTTGCGACGACCGGGGTTGCGGAGGAAGAGAATGTGGTTGGCGCGACTGAGGTGACGGCCTTAGAGGAAGACGGGACTACCACCACTGCGGAGGATGAAACCACGACTGCGGATGAGGATGGAATCACAACCACTGAGGAAGATGGAACCACGACCACTGCAGAGGATGGCACAACCACCGCCGAGGAAGATGGAGTCACGGCGGCGACAGGCGTGGTTGAGACTGCTGCTGGGGCAGAGCTTGAGCTCCAGTCCGACCAGACATAGGAGCTGGCAGCAGCAGATGATACTGGTGCGACTGGGACTGCTGAGGTGGTGACTGGTGACACGGTGGTTGCTGGAACTTGTGGTTGGCCATCACTGATTTGGCTCACAAGAACGGCAGAGGTTGTAGCCGGTGCAACTGGAGTGGTGGCAGCGACACTAGAGGATTTCCAGTCAGACCAAACTGCTTCGGAAGATGTCGTCGATGAGGAGGAAGTTGTGACGGGAGCAACAGGGATTGTGCTAGTGGTTGTTTTGGACGTTGTAGCGGGAAGGGGAGATGGTGTTGTGCTCGACGTCCAATCGTTCCATGCTGGAGCGCTCGACGTCGAGGTTGATACAGGCTTTGGGGCAGGAGTGGTGGTGGTGGTTGTGGTGGTGCTCGAGGAGCTCCAATCATTCCATGCTGGAGCACTGGATGATGGGACAGGAGAGGGAGTTGTGGTGGAGGAGGAGCTCGTGGTTGAGGCAGGGCTCGGAGCAACATACGAAGAAGCAGTAGAAACGGCCACAGCGGGCACAACAGAGGACGAAGACCAATCACCCCAACCGCCAGCAGACCCAGCGCCTTGGTGTCCGGGACCCCAAGCACCAGGAGCAGCGGCAGTCAAGCCTGCGAGAGCGGCGATGATAGTGGTCTTCATGTTGATGGTATTTGGTAGGATGTTTGGATGAGGTGAGTGATTAGAGTAAAGTAATGTATAGCGAAGGTGCTTTTATCTTATGAACGAGAGTGTTGGGTGGAGTGAGTAATGGAGTGAGTGACCTAGGCAACGGATGATAGCAGAAAGTGTATTCGAGAAGTGGGAAGCGAGTTCAAATAGATGGAAGTGAACAGGGCATATCATGATGGCGGGAGACTGTGCGACGGAGTATCCGCTGGGAACATTCGATAGTCAGGGGCTGACAACGTTCGAGTCAAGGCTGGGACGGCGGGTGAAGGCAGTGGCATTGCATGACATGCCTGTCAAGCCATCGGATTTTCTAAAGCCTCGACCGTGAAGCACGCACTGTAAGTCCGCTTCACCTCGAAAGGAGAGAGGTTGACAGCCTTGGAAGGGAAGTGGAGCGAACTAGTAGCGAGGCTGGCCAGTGACTGCAGGTACCAACCTTGTCGCGACATGGCTTCCAGGTTGTACGGATTCTCAAACAAGCCTAAAAGCCGGCATTGTCCAACAGCAAGGCCTGAAACATGGCAGGAGGGTCGCGCAAGTGGCTGGCTTTGACCAAAGATGGCCAAGGTGGAGGTGAGCGAGGGCCGGTTGGCGGCGTGATCGATAGCAGACGCAGGGGGCTGACAACGCCAACTTCGACTATCAGGTTAGTGCTTTCAGGTTGCCGAAACAACAGCGCCGCCTATCAGATAGTCAAGGAGCCTAGTCACTCTCTATACAATCCACTCAGCGTTGAGAATGCCCACCATAGTTTGTCCATGACAAAAACTGGTGCTTCAGCAAGGCATCGCCGACATGACTGCGGGCCAATATTTTGTTGAGCTCTGGCCTTGGTCGTGGTAAAAAGTTCTGGTTGTCGTCCCCGCATCGCATCGCTCAAACGGCGGTCGGCAAGCCACTATTGATAACCTTGTACACAGAAGACGTCAGTGGGGCTCGATGCGCAGTGAGGAGCAAGCTCGACATTTTGAACCTGTCTGTTCAACACTGGGTGGTTGTGACTGCAGTTGACCTGTAGATTCGCATTGTCGGGTCTTGCTCCTCTCTAGTAGCGCAGTCGCAACGGATAGTGGCATTCCCTCCAGAAGCAAAGATGACATACGATTCGCAGATATCCTTCACCCTCGACACAATCTGTCCATGGTGAGGCATCCAGCAAGCTTTGGCCTAGCACGACCGAAACTTGCACAATTCTATTGCAAACACGACTGATCGTTTGGCAGGACATATCTTGCAAAGAAAAGGTAATTGCCTGGTGTCATAAAACTCCTATGATCTCTTTTCTGACACGTGCTTGCTCCGCATCTGCAGGCTCGATGAAGGTTTGTACACCCTCAGTACGAGGTTGCCTCGACGCTTGCGAATTATGCATAGAGTGCCGGATGTATACTCATTGTTGCAGCCCTTCGTAAATTCCGAGAGACCGAAGAAGCGCAAGACGTTACCTTCAATGTCAAGTACCTCCCGTACCAATTATACCCCCAGGCTTCCAAGGAGGGTGAGGACAAGTACGAATGGTACAAGAAGTCCAAGTATGGCGACTCCGAAGACAAAATGAAGCTGTATACCACGCTCATGACAGCATATGGCGTTTCAGCGGGTATTGACTACAAGTTTGGCGGAACTGTTGCAAATACAATGGATGCGCATCGGATTATCCAGCACTTTCAAGAAGAGAAGGGCGCAGAAGCCGCCAATAAGATAATCAACTGTAGGTGTGGTAAGCTGACATCAGTTGATGCTAAGACCGTCCAGCATTGTACTCGCAGTACTTTGAGAACGAGAAGCATCCTTCTGCGGACGAAACTCTGCTGAAAGCTACGTCGGATGCCGGAATTCCTGAGGGTGAAGCGAAACCCGTCGTTGAGGACAAAAACGAGGGCCTGATGGACGTGAAGATGCTAGTACGTGAACAGGCCGGCAATGGAGTGGACAGTGTGCCCTATATTGTGCTGGAAGGTAAGAGAAGGGATCTGACGTTGGTAGGGGCGAAGGAGGTTGATGAGTACCTGAAGGCACTGCGAACAATTGTGAAGGAAAGCAAGTAAAAGCAACAGACCAAGTACATACCATTGCAACACTCCCCTCCCGCGACCTAATATCCACAGCCGACAGGAGCTCGCTCTTGACCCAAGTGTTCTGCGTGTTCTTACCACCATTTACAAGTCTAGTCTCATGATGCGAGTATCCCTTCTTTCAGCTGGACAGATATGTGCAAACCGAGCAAACATGCTTCCCGGGAAACCTTCCTATATCTATCCCCATCAACGGACGAGCTTGAGTATTGTAACTGCGACAAAGCATGAGAAACCTTGAAGGATGTCGTCGCTGCTCACCATGATGCGTTGCTAACATCAATTAGGCTCAGGCGAGCTTTCAATAAGGCCTATAACGGCCACAGATTGTCAGCATGCCTCCGGCGTCTAGAGGCTATGTCGTACGCATGCTCCGCGGCCACAGCTGCGTCCACTTTTCCACCACCTCTCGATTTCGTGCAAGCCTGCCGACAGTCGCATCGCTAAAGCCACATGGCCGTCCTCCGCAGAAACTGCCATCGTGGGGTGCTCTAGGCACTTCAGAAGCTATACAAAAACTCAAAGATAAAGCCCCTAGCAATACTGCACCAATACCTCGAGGCCGTTTCGCTTGGATCCAGCGACTGCTTCAGAGCCCGTTCTTCCGACATAGATATACACGAGCAGCCGGCCTGGTGCTATCCGCCATAGCCATGATCTGGCCTCCGGTATGGTTCCTCTCCTTGCACAAGCCTTGGGAGATAATGTGGGTCAACGGCGAATCCATGTCCCCACTGCTGAACACGAACCACTCGCCCGAACTGCCAAATGCACCAGACAAAATCCTTGTGCGGAGATTTCTAACTCCGGATTCGGACAGCGAAGAGGTTCCGACATCGCAAAAGGACTTTAGGCGAGGACAAATCGTCGTTTTCGAAGCACCTCATGACCCAAGTAGAATCGCTGTCAAGCGCGTCGTCGGTGTTGGTGGCGACCTTATCACACCACTGCCGGGCTATCCTGGAGGCGACGGCCCGCAGGTCGTCCCATACAACCACCTATGGGTAGAAGGCGACGTAGACAATCGCGATAAATCACTGGATTCGAATTGGTACGGACCTATTTCTGCGGCACTGGTCATCGGTATCGTCACGATGCTCTTGACCCCATGGTACTCACCAACGTCGATCGAATGGAAGAAACATAAATATCCTGCTAAGGAGCAGGGCCGGGTGCAAACGAACGCAGTGCAGAGTGCCATGGTTGACCCAAACGAGGCAGCAATGGATGAGTTGTTTCAAACAGGTTGGGCAGAGAGGCTACTGCAAAGTCTAAAAGCCTTCCCAGAACGGGCTGTGGAGAACATAAAAGCCTCTTCCGCAGACAGGGGAAAATATCAAGGCTACTACGACCGAGTGAAACGGACGCTAGAAAGCCAACCTGCTGGAAGCCGCGGCGCCGATATCAGCGTATCACAAGAACTAGTCGATACGCTTGAGAAGATATTTGTTGACGCAGGGCTCAACAAGGAGGGCTATTCGCCGCAGCAATTGAAAAGCATGAAAAAGGATAAACGGAAGGCGAGAAAGTCGTATGAAGAGTGGAAGAAAGAGAAGGAACAGGTAGTCGAAGAGATACCGAAGGACGAGGGACCTGCTGCGCGACAACTGAGGGAAATGCTTCAACAAAGGAAGAAGGAGATGGACGTGGAGGAGGCCAGGATGCTAAAGGAGCATCAGAAGAGGTGGGCTTTTATGGATGAGATCAAAAAGAAGGATAACGAGACTGGAAAGGAAGCAACGGCACCCATAATGACCACTTAAATCGTCGACTGGAGGGATAGTGCCAGACGTCACTGATCTACCGCGCACCAACATTTGCATATTTCCAGTGGTCGAGATGCTCGACAAGCGGACGGCGTTGGTCAGCATCTGATGGTGTTGGACTGTAAACACTGTGATATACTTGAAGATACCGTCACAAATACCAGGGACGGAGTTCTGGCTACTTGTTAGTGATTGACGTGTAACATCAGAGACGGTGTACTTTGTATGAGTAAACGAGGTCAATCATTCACATATGGGGTTTCGTTGGGCAATCCACTCCAAACCAGGAGCGGTCATGCAGCTGCCTTTCGAGTACGCTTGGACCTCCATACTTGTGCGCCACAGCGAGTGCGACGTCTACTTGTCTTCAAATGTAATGTTTGTCCGCAGCAGAAACGGTACTCTGCACTGGGCAACTATAGAGCCTCGGGTGTACCTCTACCTCGTCTTGACATCTCACCATTTTGCCTCTTTACTAGCTAGAAATGTCTTTAGAATAGTCACCCTCTGCTCCAGCGCGCTCACCCACTTCTCCAGCGCCTCTTTGGCAGTCTCTGGACTCGTGCCCTCTCCGCAAAGACTCGCGTAGAAGCTTTTTCTGTACGGTGTCGCGCTCATTGCCGCACTGAAGATTGGCTTTATCAAGAAACTGTGATGTGGTGCAAGTGTGCTCTTGTACGCCGCTCGGAACCCGTCCGCTAGTTCCTTGCTGGGCTTTGCCTCGGTTGCGGACACGCCGGAGTTGGTGGTCAGGTCGGCGCGGAGGGCTTGGGCAGTGAAATCGAGGCCGCGGACCAGCCAGAGGAGACCTTCGGTGGCTTTGTGGGATTTGGAGGCGAGTTCTGATTTGACGAGGGACTGCAGAGTAGAAGAAGTTCCTGGCGAGGCTAGCTGGCGTTCTCGCACTTTGTTCACGTTGCCGTTCATGTCGTTCTTGACGGGGGTGAAGGCTACGGAGCCGAGGAGGTCTGTTGAAAGATATTAACTGCTGCATCAGTAACGGGAGAAGCGAGGTCTACCAAAGAGGGTCGTGGTTGCTTCGGCGGCATTGAGGAATTGGGTCGTTGCTATCCCTTGGTCCTGCTCAATAGGTACGTCGGAGAAGTGGACTTTGTGGGTATCGAACCAGGTCTTGCCGGCTGGGATCTGGACACCTGACATAATTGGCTATGCTGTTTTCCGTGAGCTAAGGTGTGTCGGTCGGTTCACAAAGAACGGATCTCGAAGGGCGAGGGAGAACGAAGTTACTCGAGAACACACGCCCAAGGACAGTTTGGCCGACATCAAAAGCACATGCAGGGGATGTCGGTGTGGGGGTACTGCCAAACACGACAAACCGACGAAACAGATCAAACACGAACGACGTCATACCAATGGTATCTCCGTGCTTGTCTCCATACCCTGCATCAGCTACGGTAGGTACCTAATGATCGACGGCTGTCGAGCAATAGGCGCACCCCAGAACACGTGAACCCAACCTGAACCATGCGAACCTCAGCCTCGAAGCGAAGCACCTGCGACAGCGCCGGACGCGTGGGCTCCATTCCCTGTACTTTTGCCTGTTCATCTTTCGCATTGTCAGCACGGACCGTGACTTCTTCTTCATGGTCTTGGATGAGTGCATGATTCCTGTTTAGTATCATTGTCCCAGCAGCCGAAATTATGAGTACCGCCGCCGTATTCCCAATCGGCAGTACCAATCCTGCCCCAGTATCCGATGGGCTCGACCCAGATTCATACACTGCGCAGAGGCTACGACATGCCCCAGCCGCCCATCTTCACGAAACTACACATCGTTTCTTCATTGGACCCATACCCGAGGGATGGCTGAACAGCAATCGCAAATCATGGTACAAGCGGCGCCTCGAACTCGGCAATTACTCGTCACGAAAGGCATCGTTCAATGTCGCAGCAGACCATGGCCCCCATCATCGGACCATGACCGGACTTGATGGTCCTTCCACAGCTGCCCGTATAGGCTTCAGCTTTCCTCAGCTATCGGATGTCAATGATGCTTCGAATGAAGGTAATATTACCGAGGCAGAGCCTGAAGAGCTAGAGGAACTCTCAACATCAGACGGTGAAGCAGATATGGAGACTAGAGTCATTGCACCCGTGGCGACTTCAGAAGACCCAGGAATTCTAGGCACAAACGAGGAGGAAGATCGAAGTAGATCAAAATCTATACCTGTGCCCCCAGACAGAGGATTAGATGGAGCGACTCCAGGCAACATAATCTCCCCAGAATCTATCGGACGAAGAACAGCGACGGACCAGCAATCAGTCGCCCAGCAATCATTCATGACTGCCCGAGAGCATGCGACAGAGGGCTCACAGAAAACTGAATCGCCGAAGCAAGCCAGGCCTGTGACTCCACTGGATACAGACCGTTACGACAGTGATGACCAGAGGGTATCGTCGTCGATCAACGAGGGATCTAACTATCGGTCCGGTGTGAACGGCGCACCTTATTTGACGGAATCAACATCTAGGACAGCTTTACTGACACGAGAAAGTCCCTCTATCAGACCAATGTCGCCAAAATCAATGATCCGTCGTGAGCCGGCTCCAGTCGAGAACGATCTACCAGAACCTGGGCTCGGAAGAGTCGCTACTTCAGGAGTCAGATTTAATGTAGCAGAACGTCTAGCCGGCCGCCAGCATCGTGTGGGACAGCGTGTAAGCAGAGCAAGGGATCGTGTGGCAAGGACTGGTTTTCGCCGAAACACATTACGCGAAGGCGCAGTCATTAAAATGGAAAAGATGCTTGTTAGGATGGATTTCACGCAGCAGCAGCTCCCTGATGATTTCGATGAGAATGAGAGTCAGCGGACGGAGAGTCGGGCGATCGAGAAGTGGAAGGAATTCATGGTCGTCGCTAGAAAGAACAAGCAGGAAGACTCCCATGACTTTCGCTTGCAAATTTACAACACGAGAGTCATTCCGGAGGTTGACGATGGCAACACGAAAAAGAAGCCGGCGCGTGAAATCCGGCTTGACCCAAAGACCACACACGTCAACCTGTACTCTTCTCTTGACAAGACGATCGTGCTGTGGCATCCGTACAAGAAAGGGACAAGGATCATTGTCATGAGGCCGAGCTCTACTGCACATGCTGTTGAGTGGTATACGTTCCTCAGAGACGCAATGGGTTGGCATAGGCCCAAGACGCTACAGGTCAATGTACCAGATCTAGATGTGACGCTACATCTGGAACGGCCATTCGAAGGCTTGGAAGCTGCGAACGTCGAAGCAACAGACGAAGAAACCGCAACTGCAAAGACTGCAGCGGCTGAGCAAGCAGTGGCTGCCAAGATCATATCGCAGTGTATGGGGATGCTCGAAGGTGATCCAGAATGGACCAATGTCCTCAAAACCTGGGCTGATACAGCAAAGATGGGATTGGCGTGGAGGAGATATGATCGACTGGAATGGATCGCTGGTGTTAACGAACAGAAAATGTATGGCACGATGGCTATGCAAAATTCTTACGACTTGGAATTACGCCCAAAGCACCATTATCCCATGATCGCGACGAGCAAAAAGGGCACCAAGCTCGAGGAGCCTCCACCAGTTGAAGGCTTTTTGATTCGTCTTACTTCACAGAAAGGCGTTCACCGAAAGGTCGGAAAGGCGTTTTTCAAGAGGTTGTATTTTTCCACGGAAAACCAGTTCTTATTCTTCAATCGACCTGCCAAAGCCACACCACCCCATCCACCCAGACTCGCCACAATCAGCGGTTCTAACATACCGTCAGCACATGAGATTGTCGAGAAAACACCTATGATGTACGACGTCGAGCCTTTTGCAACGCAAGATGGCACCATCGAATGGCTCAATTCGGGCGAGGATGATGTGATTAAGCGTCATGATCGTGAAGCATTCGAAGAAGCCAGCCGCAACGTAGCCAATGTGACTGCATCTGACGGGTATATTAACCTGTGCTACGTTGCTAAGGTCCGCAAAATGCAATGGGGTGCTTCCGCGGCTGATGATGCACTTGAATCGGGGTCGGACGTGGAATTTCACCAAGAAGTCGATGACACCTTGCAGGAAGATGGTACAACGGTGAATGTCGACGACGACCGTACCTTCGAGCTTGTTCTAGATAATGGTCTTGTGGTGCGGTTACAAGCGTACAACAAGCAGACTCGAGATGAGTGGATGAAAAGGTTGAAAGCCCTGGTCAAATACTGGAAGGCACGAACAACCGCAGACATGGACACGTACAAGTCCGTCCGTCGAGCCAATCTCAAGCACCTGAACATCGACGAGGAAATGGAAGCCGTCATTGGTCAATTCGCGCGCAAATGGGAAGTCAGTCGTTCAGAGGCATCCCCTCAGCTCTACAACATGTGCGGAATGTCGTCTTGTCGCACAATCGCTATATCCGGCCTGCTATATCGCAAAGCACGCCGCCGTGCTACATTCCAACGGTGCGGCGTCATCCTTACCGGGGGCCAGATGCTGATCTACCAAGCCACTCTTCGAAAGGCAACCGGCGAACAAGTCAAACATATCCACCAGGAGAAACAAGAAGTCATTGACCTGAAAGATTGCTACGTCTACAGCGGGTTGATCGTCGAGGACGACCTCCTTTACCAGAACCGCACTTTCGACGCCAATCACCCCGGCATGGCGAGCTTGCCCAGGGTGTGGCAGGAGGATGGCTGGACGAGCAGCGACGTCGATGTCATGACATGCTTTGTGGTGTGGACAAATCGAAAGAAGGGCTGGTTCAGAACAGCCAGTGGCGGCGGAGGGACACCGGCACACGGTGTGGATGACGTTGAAAAGAAGCCGACGGGCCAGACGAGGGCGAGACTCAAGCGGGTAGGCCAGCTGGGTGTGCCCGGCAGAGCGATAGTGTTCAAGTGTAGGAGTCGAGCGGAGAGGGATCACTGGGTTCTGGCAGTGGCCAGTGAAATCGAGAGAGTGGTCGAGAGGGAAGTCAGGGCTGGCGAAGGGCCGGACATTGTGAGGTTTGGGTAGTGCTGCAAATGGACCGGTGGCGAAAAAGAGGACCCGCTAAAGTATATTATGGTCGACAGAGTATAGGCAGGGCGTGATGTACAGATGATTATGCATTGTAATGAGAAGACCCGGTGTTGCAGCCTCTGTGGGAGACTGTGTTTTCCCAGAAGAATCCCTCACGTTTGTTCACCATGAGGCTTACTACCGCGTCGTCAGACAAGATTCAGGTACAAACAGCCAGGTGTAGAACCACACCGAAGCTGACTCTATGATGCGAGAATATACGATACCGTGATAGCCGAGGGGCTTGCGTATGGTTGGCCTATGTGCAGAAGTCCCGGTTCACATGATAACGTACCTTATCAAGTTTGGGCCACATGCCTAATTCGACGCCCGAAACCACGTTTCGTTTAGGCGCTGTTGGCGTAATTTTCTGTTACTACTCTATAATGGCGGGCACCTCGCCACCGTAGATGACCACTTTTTGGGGAAATGACATGGTTAGGGCCCTCCTGAAATTAGGCGTGTGGCCCGAAACCTGAAGTGGCCCAAAACCTGATCAGATACGTACGTTATTCTCGAACCGGCGGCATTTCTCCATCCCTTTTCATCGATACTGCGCCGGAACGGGTTCTCACGCGCTGCTCAAAGAGCCACTCCATGCGTTTCCTGATGGCAACGCTACTGCATCTTTTGCCATAGTAATGGGCACTACAATAATGGTTTGGAATCGGTATACTTGGTTAAATGCTCTGTGCAAGCCAAGGAAAACGTCAATGTTCAGGTATCCGACTTTTTGCGCGTCTTATTCCTCCTCCTTCAAGCAGGTCGTCGAGCTCACGCTTCGAGCAACGGCTCCAGTCCTCAGCACGTCTTTAACAACGCTCTCCACATGTATGCGATCTTGTACCCTTTTCACTGTAAATAGTGGCCCCACGTGGTGTCTGCCCACTAGATCTGTACGCAATGCCTCGATGGCATGACGTTGTCGTGAGTTTTGTTTGCGTTGGTTATTGCGCGCACACCTTCCCCCATGTTTCCACTGAGCCGACGATACTCTAGATTTCCTTGTTGTTCCCCAGTCCGTGCGCTTCTGCTCAAGAACCAGACTGCTTGATTCGGGGTCACATTGTGCAAGAACCCGAAGCCGACAATGAAGAAGTCGTTCCTTTTCTGGCAGTGGAAGGCATCAGAACAGTGATATGGAGGGCAGCAGGGTCTTTTATCACTAACGTATCTGATCAGGTTTCGGGCCACTTCAGGTTTCGAGCCACATGCCTGATTTGACGCCCAAAACCACGTTTCGGTTAGGCGCTGTTGGCGTAATTTTCTGTTACCACTCTGTAATGGCGGGCACCTCGCCACCGTATTCCACTGATTATAGGTGAAATGACCTGATCAAAGCCCATCTTAAATTAGGCGTGTGGCCTTGGGAATTTGACGGTTTAACTGGTGACATCCGTACCGTTGGCTGGAGGCCTATTATCTTTGATGGAGTCGACGAATTGCTTTGCCCAATCCTTCGCTTTAGCGAGTTGATCGTGAATGAAATCCCACCACGATGTCTTGGAGTCCGTGGGCTTTTTTTCCTCCTGTAATGTATCGTCTGGCTCCACCCCAGGCACGAGGGTATTGGACGGTGATTCTAAGGCGCTGGAAGGCGCATCGCTGGCCTGGTTTTGCGTCTGACTGGGATTGTTCACCTGAGTCGTTTTGTCTTCGTCATCTACCGGATCTAAGGGCAAGTCCGGTTTAGGGGCGTCGGCATCGCTGTGGAGTCCTTCCGGCTTCAATGGCAGGCGCAGCGTACCGTTGTTGGACTTGGGATTGATGCCCAATGAGTCACAGATGATGTTGTAGACTTCAATATTTTGGAATGCAGGAAGACGACTGTTTGGAATATGAGGAAAGGCAGGGCCGCGAGCTATGAAGATCGCGCGCATAAGGGGATGCTGGACGAGAGTCAAAAGGCCTAGCCTTATTATGCGTATACGGAAGATGCTTACCTCGTGATCATAACCATGCAAGCCTTTCGGACTGTACAACTCTCCAGTCACCTGAGCTTCTGATACATCGAAATCACTTTTCTCAACAACAGCCCAACCTGCTTTTGGTATTATCCACAAAGGAGCGATGCGATCATTGTCGTTGAAATGATATCGTTCAGGCATTGTGTCAAGGGTGTACACCTCAAAGGTACCAGCATGTTTAGCCGCATCTTGCAACTGTCGATAGAGGATTGAAACATCTCTGTCAGGATCCTTCAGTCTCAGTCCTCTGAGTGGCCAACCATCTATATGGTCAACCAATGACAAGTCGATCAAATCATCTAGCTGAATCAATCGTTTGTTAGAGGTCGTTGCCATACCGTGATCTGATACAACGATGATGTTGACGAGTTCTGTCAAATTACGTTCGTACAGACCTTCAATGAGCAGAGTCATCATGCCGTCAACATCCGCAATGGCGGCTAGTATCTCTGTACTGTTTGGGCCGTACTTGTGGCCGTCTGCGTCTACATTAGGAACGTATGCACCGATTAGCTGCGGCCGGTGTTCAGGAGCATCGCTATCGTCATACTCGCTGGGCAAGTCTAGCCAGCCCAGGATGCGATTGACTTTGTTCGGGAGGCCCTCAGTGCCATTGTACTTATCCAAATAGGTTGGCTCGACGTCCGGAATATGTGCCTCCGAACCTGGCCACATGTGTATTGCAGTCCTCAAGCCCTGCTTCTCAGCGACAGACCATATCGGCTCAGCATTCCACCACTTTGGCTGCATTGAGACTTGGGTGTTGGTATAGTAGAACTCCTCCTTGAGTTCAGGGTCCCAGAATTGATTACTGACGATTCCGTGATCCTGTGGATATAAACCAGTTACCAGGGTAAAGTGATTGGGGAAGGTCACCGAGGGGAACGACGGCAACATGTACTGTGGGGAGACGCCTGAAGCTTGAAGTGCACTCAACGCTG
>Ga0066648_10000834_pt1 | contig 18850 bp, 9 predicted proteins | sample CryGeyCG12114_NA_FD_59537 | JGI IMG/M metagenome (GOLD analysis project Ga0066648, IMG submission 59537) | Groundwater microbial communities from aquifer - Crystal Geyser CG19_WC_8/21/14_NA | ecosystem: Environmental > Aquatic > Deep subsurface > Groundwater | place: USA: Utah: Grand County... | reverse complement strand
GGGATTGGTTGATACACCAGCAAAGGTGTCCCGACCAAGGTTGAGCCCTCCTTGCTTGGGGATCTCGACACATGCGGTCTGTCTGTTCAAGGCCATGCCGATGGCTGATGCGCGCTGGTTGGCAGCCATTGTTCGTGGTATTGTTCAAGAATGAACAACTGCAAGTAGTGATGTCAGCTTTAGTGACTTTCTTGGTCACCAGATCAACGCGGAAGGCGCGCCAACAGCAATGCGCACAAACGATGAGATCGTTGGTGACAGAAACGCGATGAGTCAGTCACATACCTGAACGTGTTTAGCGATATCGGCTTGGTTGAATGTGGTGATCGCAAGTGGTGAGGATGCCGCAGCAGTCGATCAGTGATGAGTCAGTTTGTACTTGGTGTTAGAGAGACGACCTTGTGAGGCGGTCTCTGGCAGTGTATATCTTCCGTTCGATGGGAAGATGAAGGAAGAGAGGAGACAGTCGGCATTGTCGGGCGTGAGATGGACGCCTCCCAAGTCGTGACCTACGGTTGGTGTGATTGCCTGAGATAGGCCTCTGATTGGCTACTCCGCCCGGGTTTGCGCGCACCTTGGGACAGGGCACCTCCTTCGCTTGGTGTTCATGCATGCAGGCTCCCTCTGCCGCCTTTCTTACGCCATGATTGTCCTCGTGCCATGGACGTCAACCCTTTGTCCACGGCGGCCCTGCCAACTTTCGCTGTCCGTTAAATCACATTCGAGTACACGTCACCTTCCAGCATCGCCCCGTGTCTCGGACCATCCTTCTCATTCGTACGGTATTGCTCACGGTACCGTACTCAACTACTTGGTATCAACTCTATCTGGACCCCGAGACTCGTCGGAAGTCGATCGCGCACACTACCAAAGCTATTTTGCGCAGAAGAACTGGATCCAGCCCTCATCTTTGGCTCCCAAGCTCATGGATCCACACCTGGACCATCAGCTAACCCTCAACCTTCCCCACCCTTTCCATCAAACATGGAATTCGTCCTCCCTTCCTCCACGTGCACACAACGAGTCGTTCGTGAGCGCGCCGCGAGATGTGCTCCATCATCCCACTTCTGGCCCAGCATCCATCGCACATTCTCTGAAGCTCGAATCGAAATACCCCAATCTTTCACGCACGTAATTGCAGTGCTCATGTCAAATCGTTTTTGTGCGTGCGCGCTGGCGCGCTGGAGCTTGCTTGCCAATCCCTTCCGAACGTGACGTGTTTGTGCCCCAGCAAGCACGAGCTATGTGTTGTGCACATCATTCGTACAGCTCCAGTTGTGACTGAGCTCCTCCCGCATGTCACGGAGAAGACAGCCCCTCAATTGTATCTGGCAGACGGTGATCTTGCCGATATCAGGAAGTTGGGCGAAGACTGCACGATTTAGTATGCACGCGTGATGATAGGTATCAAAGCCAGCCGTTCCCACCCGAGTGTGCCGACCGTCGAGCACAACGAACAGGTAGCTCGGCGAAACCACGACGATTGTGGATGCATAGCAGCGTGATAAGCAGCCGAGGTCGCACTCTGTAGTATCCCACTATTATTGTGTATCAAGGACGCGAGTTGTCCTGATATCGGCCAGAGACATCTTGTTCCTACCAGGCTAGATCCGATCACGTTATCTGTTCTACATGTATGCTTATCACGCATATCCTCAGTCTGCCTTGGTCACGGCCGCGCCTTTCTCTACCATGGTATAGACGCTGATCTGAATCGGGCCTTTTGGGATGATAGGTATGACCTCGCGTCACACACTCTCAAGCCTCGAACACCATATATATCCAGCCTAGGATCAACCACGCCGACTGCCCTTTCGGAAGCATAGCACAAGTGCCACAAGGATGCTGCTGACTCATATCTGAATAACGCATCGATCTCTTCGTCTCTTCTAAGCTGTCAAAGCTAGCCCATTCAAGGAGAAGACGTCCTTCTGGCTTGATGGGTGAATTGAATGGCTCAGTCTCCACAAGCCTTTGGACCAACATGATCTGACGAGCCATGAGCTCTTCATCAAAAGGATGTGAGAAATACCTTGGATCGATGTTGTGTGCTTCATCCGGGTCCGCGGACCTGCAATGGACACTAACACGGGACAAAGGTCGGGCAACGACTGCTACTCAACCCCAGTAACTTTCGGTGTCGCGCTGTCGGTGAAGACCGCCTTATTAACAAATACACCGGTGAGCACTTCGAGGTCTGACCGGCACATAGAAAGACCCAAATATGTGTTGTTAGCGTGCCTCCATTCCCGTGTATGAGGGTCGATAGCTGAGGTAATAGAGTAGCCTCCGAGCGATCTTCCTGATAGGGTGTTCTCCTTCATGGCATATCTCATTTCTTTCAATGCCTGAAGCTAAGCTTCGTCGAGAGGATGTTGGTGCTCGTTCTGACAAGGAGCTTGGATCGGGCCATCCCTGCACTGTGCACCGACATCGATGTTGTCCAGTCCAAGACTGTCAGCCACTTTCTCGCTCCGCGGGTGGAATGTCTGAGAGTTTCTGGGGTACGGCACGATCGAATCTCAGTCCCAACCAGAATTTCCAATCTCAGCCTATGCATCGAAACCAGGTCTCGAGGGCTGCACTATAACGAGCAGGTTGATTGGGCCGGAACCACCTAGACCCTTGCCTCGTGCTAGAGCTAGTGTCTTACCATCGAGACCATTCCAAGGCACGGCGTGGTGATCCTAGTCGAGGCTCGGGTCACCTAGGGCTTGCCGGAACAATGCAGGCGTCTGACGCGCGGGTCAGCGTTCTTGTTACCTCCAGCTTCGAGCAGAAGTATGCTGAGTTCCGGGACATCGGAGAGACGTGCAGCTAGGATGCACTCTGCTGTTCCTCTTCCAACAATGACAATACCGTAACAATCTGAGGCATTAGTGGAAGACGTTGTCGTGTCCTACAGATTTCGCAAGGTCTTGGAGCATAACTTCAGAAGCTACCCGTGCCCTGGAGCGGATGCGCAAGCACTGCTCTAGCACTTCGTAGCTGAGGAGAGACGATTCTAATAGAGGTCAACGCCAGGTTTCGGTGCCGTGGGTAGTAGCACGTGTTATGAGCTTTCTGGACAGTGCTTAAGACCATTGTTGAACCGTCATAACTGATCTTCATCGAGACTGTGCGATTCGTCTGTGGTAGTAAGCACAAGGATGCCTGAATGAATGATAGGTCGAAGCAGATTTGACTTTTAGCTAAACTTCCGGCTGTACAGTAATTCAACCGCCGCCACGTGAATGGCCCCTCAGAGAGAGTCCCCAGTCCCTTGCATCTCCAAGTTGCAGAATTGCAACTCAGCAACGACCGGCTCTTGCACAAACCAATCGTTCCTCCTGGGGAACATCTAGTGCATCAAGCGGTCGGCCTCATATGCATGAAATGCAGATAAGAACGCGCCGCCGCTCTTCGCGACATGCGATCGTTGAGTAGCTGCGAACAGCTCCAATGACAATCATCTCATTCTATCGTAGTACTGACCGATGCAGGCCTTGCCGGTTCCACGATATCAGACAAACTTTCGCTAAATGACGCTCTCCCGCTGCCATCACTGCTGAATGCGCGGGACGTTAAGGTGGGTGAAATGACTTAAATTTGCCGAGCGTGAAAGCAATCCATATCTTCGCGAACGACTCCTTCAGATCATCCTAGTCCGCGAAGATCGCGTCTTGAAGACAGTCTGCGACAAGATGATCTTGGTACCATCTACCGCCACTTTGTTATTGGCGGTCAAGATTGCCGTACCCTTGTATTTTGTCTATCTTCTCGGTTATGCCATCTACAACCGTTATTTCCACCGACTAAGCCACTTTCCCGGACCCTTCTGGGCATCGATCACACCATTGTGGTACTGGCGAGTCGTTCGCTATGGCAGAGCTGACCTGGTTCAATGTTCCCTGCACGAGAAGTACGGCGAGATCGTCCGCATCACCCCCAATCTCCTGGCCGTTTGCAACGCCCAGGCCATCGATATCATATATGGACCAAAGAACGGCAAGGCCTGGAGGAAAGGCGTAAGAACACACCGCATGGTGAAAATTGGTGTGCACACTAACAATCTTAGAACTTCTATGACGGGTTCGATCCGCACATAGCAGGTGCCAGGACAGACGGTTTCAGCGAGCGGAACGATGCCAAAAACGCTGAGCGTCGACGTCTGATAGCGAGTCTATATACGCAGGGAAGCGTCCTTCAATACGAACCGTGTGTGGACAGGGTGATAGAGCTGTTCTATCAGCGCATGGACATGTTCTGTGAATCGCAGGAGCCCACTGACATGTCAGTGTGGCTGAAGCGTTACACGTTCGACGTGGTGGGGGTAAGTATTCTTGAATTCGTTCATTCGCGTCAGTCCAGCTCACTTCCCACTAGGAGCTGTTCTACGGACGCCAGGGCGGCTTCGGTATGATCCGGGACGACATAGACTACAACGACTGGTGTCTCCTAATGGTAGGATCTCAAATTCTGTTGGTACCCTCAGATGTGCTCACAACTGATAGGATCTGATGCCAAATTACGGCGCTTCCATGACATACTTTCCGTATGGCTTGCAGACACTATATCTTATGACGCAGCTGCTCCATGCACGAGGCAGGAAAGGCGTCAGAGGACTATTCGACGTTGGCAAACAAGCCACAGACGCCGTCAACGGCCAGTGGAAACTCATGGTGGAAGGCAAGGAGTATCCTAAAAACACCTTCCTGACCAACATGCTCGAGATAGTTAGGGACAGAGGGGAGAAAGTGCGCTGGGCAGTCCAGGACGTGACGGCGGAGGCATGGGCAGTGATCTGGGCTGGGTCGGACACGACCGCAATCGCCCTGAGCAGCATCTTCTACCACCTCCACAAGCACCCCGAGAAGCTGGAGGTCCTGCTCAAGGAGATTGATGGAGCCTTCGAGGAAGGCCGACTGAGCTATCCCATCAGATTCAACGACGCAAGGAAACTGCCATTCCTCCACGCCGTCGTGATGGAAAGCATGAGGGTCCATCCTTCCCTCGGTACGGGTCTACCACGAGAGGTTCCGCGCGAAGGCGCTGATATCTGCGGCACATGGGTGCCAGGCGACGTAGAAGTCATCATGAACTCGTGCTCTGTCCACTTCGACAAGCGCGCGTTTGGCGCGGATGCCGATCAGTGGATTCCCGAGCGGTGGATTCGGGACGGGGACGAGGTGGCCGCTAAGATGGAACGGTCCATGCTACAGTTTGGATATGGGGCTCGTATATGTATTGGACGGCACATCACCAACATCGAGATGTACAAGCTGCTGCCGACGATACTGCGCGACTTCAAGTTCGATCTGCTGGTTGAGAAGTGGGACGTTTGGGAGGGGTGGTTCCATAATACCAGCAACGTTATGTGTAAGGTCAGCAAGAGAAGACCAGGTGAGCCTAGACCAGAACTGGTCCTTGAACAAAAGAAGTGAGGGCGGCGGGTGCTCGCGCAGAGGAGCAGATGAAGCTTGTTCTTGGTTGAGTCTTATCAGGGACCTGCTCAGACGATCGTTTGTCTTTTTCTCGCGGTCAAGGCATCATTAAGTGCGATGATCTGGCTGAGCCACGTACTACATAGGTCCGGGAGTGGTTTACCAAAAGTGCTAGCACTTAATGCCCTCTAGCACCTGCACGAAGCCGCTTTTCTGCTTTAGCACATCTCAAACCATGTACATGTGTCCGGTCCGTGCCGCCGTGCTCTAAGCAACAACAGAAGAATTCAGCCAAACTTGGCAAACCCCCGTGGCTCCAACCGGCAAAACAGATGATCATGATCATACGCAGACAATAGCCGTTACTCAACAAGCAAAGTTTCATAGAATTCTCAACGCTGCTATCTGATATGACTACATGGGCTGGAGACCACATCAACAGCCATGGTCATACATTTCCAGAACCTGGCCTTACCCAAACTCATGCTCCAGCTCCTCGTCACTCTTCGTACTCACGAAGGCTCTTTTGACGAACATGTGCCACAAATCATTTTTCTTTAATGTTTGATCTCTATTCTTCTTTTTCTTCTTGTGCTTTGTAAGCTTCTTCTTTGTGGCACTTAGCTTGTCGTCTTCTGAATCTGCGTCATCATCGCCTTCTGAGTCAGTGGAGTCGTCCTCCGCGATGCCGTCGTAGTGCTCAACACTATCGTCTTCATCGTTCTCGTTGAAATCCAACTGGGGCTGGTTGCGTAGCATCTCTAGCTCGTGTGAAAGTGCATTGATGAACCAGTCCGGCCATGGAGGATTGTCGGGCATATTCCACTGACTCAATTGTTGCCCTTGACGTTTCTTTAGCCAGAGAAGACAAGCAAGGTCCAGGTCAGCGTCCATGTCGAACGCTGCATCATGGAGGTAGCTGTCCACATCTTCGAGAGGTATCGAATCGACTACATCACGGTATGTGGAGGGTGTCGTGTCACCTTCGAGAGCTCCTTCTGCGGTGTCATCTTCGAAGTCATCGCTCATATCACTCTGTGCATCGTATGCATTCCGACCAATCTTCTCCGCCAAATCCAGCCATGAGCGCATCGTGAGATCTCTCATCTTGTAGATTTTGTCGTGTCTAGTGTCATATTCAAGCTCAAACTTGAAATGCTTCTTAAGTTTGGCGTCGTGTAATTGCTCATCCATACTAATGTTTGCTAACGCGCCTTCCATCCGTAATTCCTCTGTTACAGCTTCGTTGATCTTGGTCAGGTTGGCGTATAGTTGTTTCCATGAAAGCAATGATAGGGTTTGAGGCGAATAACCTGGTCCAGGTGGGGAAGTCTTTGATGGAGGGTCAGGGACGCGAAAATTGGGCTTGGGTTTCTTCTTGTTGCCCTTGTGCTTCTTATTCTTTTCCTTTTCCGCTTCATAACCGTGATCGAGAGTAACGTCGCTTTCAAGATCTTGTGCATGTACCCAAGGTCCGGACGATGTGTGCTGGAGATCAATATGTTCCAACACGCCAGTATCAGTATAAGATGGTGAAGTGGGTGCCAGAGCTGGATGATCATGCTCTAGACCTGTTATGTTGTACTCAACGATGCGGAGAGTCGGGTAGAAGTTGGGCACGATGCTGGGAGAAATGACACTCAGGCTGAAGCGCTCTCCGTATGGGCCGCCGATCTCATTCAGGTAACGCTCCATTTCTTTCCTTTTGTTCTTTCTTCTCACGACATTCAACAATCCATCCTTGGCTTTCTTGGCTTTGGGCGGCGTCGGCAGATTGCCCCAAAGCTGGCGCAGGTCGCTGAGATAGTCCGTCTTCCCTTCTGCACTGAAGCCATCGCTGATGCTGGCGCCATTGTTCTGAAGGGCTTCATCATCAATTCCGTCAATAGGGAACTTGTACGTCAACTGTCTCGTGTCTTGCAACGAGAAATGATCGAGGTTCATATGCCCGAACATATTGCCAATGATCACATCGCGGAATTGACGCAGCCAGAGAGTGTACTTTTGGTAACAGGATTCGTCCCAATTTTGCTTGCCCTCCGTCCTCGCAGGAGGGACGTGTCCAATGAGGATAGCCTTCATATGTCTCAGCCTCAGGAACTCCAACTGATTGCGTAACCACTCGAAATGCTCATATCCTGGCTCGTTCGGGTCGGCACATCCATCGACTGCACCATTTGAGTCAAAGAAATACAGAGTGTTGAGACTAAACACAGCAAGCTTGTTGGGTATGACCTCTGTGTAGAACCAGCCACCTCTGGCGAAGGAATGTCTTTGCTCTTGAGGCACAAATTTCTCCCAGATTGTCAGGAATTTCCTCGTCCATTTATTGGGGCCAGGTGGGAAGACGTTGTGAGGCAGGATATCATTGTTGCCGTAGTTGGGGACAATGGGCACCATGAGGTCGTTGGTCGGGTCACCATCGTGCCTGTTGTCTGGCTTGCCAAACACTTCGACGAATTTGCTCACGATAAACTCGTTCAGCTGCTCGATCTGCTTCGTCGTCCGCGGGTACTTCTCATCGTTGTCGTGCCGTGCTGAGTCCCCTGTCCATACCACGAAGTCTATCTCATCTCTAACGTGCTCTTTGATCCAGTCGAACGTCGCGTTCACTAGTGAGAAGGGAGTATCACAGCTGGTCTTCTCTGCGCCGAAGTAGCCTGCGCTTCCCTCTCCTCGATGGCATGGGTGTTGCCCGTCTGGGTTGGTCCCTGGTTGGTAGAATGGGTCTGGGTGGAAGTCTGTGATATGGAGGAATCTACCGCGCAGTCTTCTGGGCGTTCCTGCTTGAGAGCCCGCATCAGATACGTCAAGAACATGTTGTGTCGTTTGGGGTGAGGCCGGCGGTCGAGCTGCAGCAAGAGCTGTAAAGAGTAAGAAGATGGCTTTGAGACGGACCATTCTTCGGTCTAACGTCAGCGTGTTGAGATTAGCATGTCAGGACTAGATCGTATGTCAACTGGCTTGATCGTTGCCGTAACACTCCCCTCGTGCAACACCTACCTAGGTGTGTTTGCTGCCTGAAATTATTGGTCCTGGATTGTCAGATTAAGCTGCGTCATTGGGAGGTAGATCCACTATTGGTACCTGACTTTCCGGGGTTTGGGCCAAACATGCGGTTGACCTTCGGGCAGTTCAGCCTGCGCAGCAAATCTCCGGCTACAGTATCTTGAATCCAACAGATTGTCTTGAGGATACTTGATCGCAAATCATGGTCGACAAGTTGCGGTATCATCGCACATGAACAAAGGCATGCGACCACATCCACATCCTATTCAGCCTTTTCTTGATGACATGTAGCGGCTTCTCCAATGGTAGTAGGACGTTTCAGCCTACCGCTCACATAGTTTGGAGGGAACAACTGGTGACCACTAGAATTGTCACTTTTCAGCACGTGGAGGCAATGAGACTTCACAGCCAACCCAGACAGACAGTTCCAAGTTGGCGAAACCGCCCAAGCGCCAAAGATGAATTTCAGCCATAAAGGGTGTTAACAGCTCGATATATCGCTCATCCTCTCGTGCGTGGTGTAATTCTGGCAGCGGCAAGACGGGCGAACCTGAATCTTGGAGTGATGCAGCTTTTCAGCTCCGGCCTGTGTGCGATGGCTCAAAACACCTCACCACCGAGTCGGAATGCAGTATTACCTGACATGAGTCAGGTCACTGCTCAGCCAGCCCAAAACTATGGTTCATGCAATGGAATCTACGAAGTGTTCTATGTAACCGATGCGCCAGTTGTGGCCATTTCGAACAACAAGTCACATTGTTACCATGCACAACTGTGCTGCTTCGAAAGGCAACAAAACAGAGTCTAGATCTGCATAGTGCGAGCACAACACATCATGATGGTCCACGAGGGAAGAGCACCATCCCTTCATGCGTGTCCACCCAAATAAGTTCAACTCATTCGTTGTGAAAACAAAGCTCATCCTGGCTTCGAGCCAAAGCGTGCTTCTTCGAATCAAGCTCTGACTGCACCTTGGCGACTATTCATGACCCATCTACGTCTTGCCGCATGTCACCGCATGAAAATCCCGCATAACGAACGCGTCTTGACTGAGTGATTAATTCGAGAGGAGTCCGATGGGGCGCCTCGAGATCATTCGACCGTAGAGGAGCCCAATTCGCGGTCATGCACAGTACCTGCTCACTCTGTGCTCTTACGTCCGAGGTCGCGGAATGCAAAGAGCACCATCAAGATGTTCGCGTTTACAGCTGCTAGCTCGGCCATGGTCAGCACAAAACATGTGCTTGGAGTTTGGCCGTATATAACAGAGTAGCCCGGTGAGCCGGGTAAGAATCTTCTATCCCGTATTGTCTTGGTCTGACGCTCTCTGGAGGTCTTCTGTGGGCTGCAATGGCAACCACCATCACGATAGCTAACGAAATCCATCCAAAGCACATAGGCGGTTGCACCTCGTCCACTGGTGATGGCGTCGACCTGACGAGGACGCTCACTGGCAGGAGCCTAGCCCAGGACGATGGTATCTACAACATACGATCAAGGTCCGGAGCAGCAATACCTGCAGGCCTTAGCAGAGCCCTGCCACCTCGGACTACCGACGAGGACCCAGGCCTCCTGAGAGATGGTGACATTCGTACAGCACAAGTCTTTGGGGGCAAGATGCTGCTCTGGCTAGCCTATCAGAGCATAGGCGTCATCTACGGTGACATCGCGACGAGTCCGCTGTACGTCTTTTCGTCGACTTTCACCGAGCCACCATCTAGGAAGGACTTGCTGGGTGTCCTATCGTTGATCCTCTGGTCCCTTATCATGATGGTTACAGTCAAATACATCACCATAATACTTCGCGCCGATAACGACGGCGAAGGCGGCACTTTCAGCACTTACGCGCTTCTCAGCAGATATGTGAACATTACCAATCGTGATCCAAGGGAAGCTTCGTTAGTACGAATGAGTCGATGGCACTCTGGTGACCTCGAGACTGCTGGCCGAAAGGTGCGCAGAGGCATGGAGTCGAGCAAGCTCATTCGAGGTCTGCTGAAGCTCATGGGTGTTCTTGCCGTCTCGATGGTGATGGCTGATGGCGTTCTTACGCCTGCCCAGTCGGTCCTTGGTGCTGTTCAGGGCATCGAGGTAGTCGACCCAACTCTCTCGAAAGGCGTCATCATCGGAGCCACAGACGCAATTCTTGTCGTACTCTTCCTGATCCAACCGCTCGGAATCACGAGGATCACCTTCCTCTTTTCGCCTATCATCCTTGTCTGGCTTGGCTTCAATGCAGCCTTTGGGATGTACAACCTTGCTAGATACGACGCGACTATGTTCAAGGCATTTGACCCCGCTTACGCCTTCGCGTTCCTCATCAGACATAAGGAGCGTGGTTGGAGGCAATTGGGGGGTGTGCTTCTTGCGTTTACCGGTGTTGAGGCGCTGTTTGCTGATCTGGGTGCTTTCACTAGACGAGCCGTTCAGCTGAGCTGGCTGTGCTATGTGTTCCCCTGTCTCCTTCTAACATACATTGGGCAAGCAGCCTTCATCAGTGTTCATCCCGAAGCTTACGACAATCCGCTCTTCAAGGCAGCACCGCCAGGAACAATATATCCAACACTTGTCATCGCTGTCCTTGCTGCGATTGTCGCCTCGCAAGCCATTATCACGGCCACATTCCAGCTTCTTGCTCAGATCATGAAACTGTCATACTTTCCTCAGCTCAAGGTAGTGCATACCTCGAAGGTCTTCCATGGCCAGCTCTACATACCATTGGCCAACTGGTTGTTGATGATAGGAACCATCCTTATTGCCTCGATCTACAACAACACCACAAGGCTAGGAAACGCTTACGGAGTTTGCGTGATGTTTGTCACATCCTTTGATACGGTGATGACTAGCCTGGTTTTCATTTTCTGCTACCGTTTCAGTCCTTGGTTGGTTGCGTTACCCTGGTTGGTTTTTGCATGCTTAGATGGCATGTACCTGTCCTCAGCACTGATGAAAGTTCCCGATGGTGCGTGGTTTACACTAACGTTGGCAACTATTCTTGGAGGCCTATTCCTCGTGTGGCGATATGGCAAGGAGCAGCAATGGTTTGCCGAGGCTGAGGACCGATTTCCGACGTCCCATTTCGTGAAGAAGAACAGCGAGCATGAGCTCAGCTTAACAGAACGTTTCGGAAACACGCCGATCAGCCATGTTCGGGGCTGCGGCATATTTTTTGACAAGGCCGGCGAGACCACACCTGTCGTGTTCAGCAACTTCATTACCAAGATGACCGCAGCTCCCGAAGTCATGGTCTTCTTCCATCTGAGGCCGCTGGAAGTTCCCTCGGTGGCTTCAGACGAACGCCATACCGTGTCACGACTTGCCATACCGAATTGTTATCGGTTAGTAGTCCGGTATGGCTACAACGACGAAGTTGTTACCCCTGACCTGGCAACTGTCGTTTATGAGCAGCTAAAACTGCACTTACTCAACTGTCACACCGCTTCCACCATTCGAAGAACGTCAGTCTCTGCGCCTACCGAAGATTCGGAAGGCAAGACAGTAGCCGCTATGAACACCGATGAAAAAGAGGGCGAAGCCTACGACGAGCGACTGTCACAGGAACTTGCCAGACTCGACCGAGCATTCAACCACAAGGCACTCTACATTATTGGCAAGGAACAAATGAAGATCAAGCATGGCACAAATGTCCTAAGGAGGACATTGCTAGACACATTCCTCTGGATCAGGGAGTAAGTTCCTTCACCGAATCTTCGCTGTAGCTCGTTGCTAACATATCTCAGAAACACGAGGAATAAAATGGCCAACTTAAATCTGCCAAAGGATGGTATCATTGAGGTTGGGTTCTTGAAAGAGATTTAGATAGGACATGTTTTACAATGAATGAAAGGCCGTGCAGCCACGGTCAATGTACATCGATGTTGTCCCACATCCACGGAGCATGTACATACCCTATACAATGCCTGTGCCCTCTCGTCCAGCAAATTTTCTTGTTATGCTGGGCTAGGGGGAATCTCTACTTTAGGAAGGTCAAGAACGTGTAGGAGACGTCTGCGGCCAGCAGACGAATGACGTTGTTTCGGCCTGGTCCTCACTTTCGGGGTCTCGCAAACTCAACGCAAGCTCTCCATAACTTGTCCGCACCTCACGTCATCGTGTTGATGGTTTGTTGACGTGCTGGAGCTCATCTCCAAAGACACGGTCAAAATGACTTCCCATCTCCAAAATGAACTGCGCTGATGGTTTCATTGGACCTTCGAGCTTCCCACCACGACCCTGAATCGCAGCATCGATATCAGAAATTTCCAGAGTCTTCTGGGTTGCGTAATTGTTCCTGCCAATACTGTCTACAATATCTACAAGTATTTATACTTGACCATGTTTTCTAGATCTGTCAAAGCTGCATCTCAAAGATTAACGCAAATCAACCGACACATACAAACCAGAAGCATGTCTTACCAAGGAACCACCTTCACACTCAACACCGGGGCCAAGATCCCAGGTATTGGTTTCGGAACATGGCAAGATAAGGAAGCTCAGGAGGACGCTGTGTACGAGGCAATCAAGGCTGGCTACAGACACATCGATACCGCACGAGTTTATGGCACAGAGCCCGGCGTCGCAGCTGGTGTGAAGAAGGCTGGCGTTCCAAGAGAAGACCTCTTCATCGTCACAAAACTATGGAACAACGCTCATCACCCAGACGATGTCGAGAAGCAACTTGATGCTTCTTTGAAAGACCTGAACACCGACTACGTTGATCTATACCTGATGCATTGGCCTAGTGCGTTTGCTCGATCAGACGAACTCTTCCCCAAAGATGGAGACAAGACGAAGACAGGGGACACTGATTACGTTGACACATGGCACGCCATGGAGAAGTTGCAGCAAAAGGGCAAAGCTAAGGCCATTGGTGTTAGCAACTTCAGCAAATCTGAGCTCGAGCGACTGATCAGTAAGGCGAACATCAAGCCAGCTGCTCACCAGATGGAGATGCATCCATATCTTGTGCAGAAATCATTCGCCGACTTCCACAAACAGAACGACATTCATATTACGCACTACTCTCCTTTCGGCAACCAGAATGCAATCTACTCGTCAGGACAGGATATCGGCAAGCTTATCGACGATCCAGTTCTGGTCGAGGTCGGCAAGAAATACGGCAAGAACGGCGCCCAAGTCGCACTTGCTTGGGGACTTGCCAAAGGCCACACCGTTATTCCAAAGAGCAAGACGCCTTCGAGAATAAAGGCCAACCTTGAAGGAGACTTTAAGCTTGATGCTGAAGACGTTACAAAGATTGATGGTGTCGACAAGAAACTCAGATTCAACGACCCATCTGGAAGCTTTGGCTGGAATTTCTACTCTGATCTTGAGGGCAAGACTTCTTAAGTAATTGACGAAATATGTACAAAATTTGACAGACAGCATGCAAGAGCACGCTAGTCGTGTATGAACAAATTATTTTACTGATACGTCTATTTGCCCCTACGAATCTTGAGCACATCGTAGTCGCCAGCATCTGGCTGGCTCCTCCTTGGAGTGCATTGTCCGGATGCTTGTAAGCGCACTGATATCGAGCTGCTACTGTATGCCTCATAGTAAGGGAAATTATTGTCAAGGTTTGAACTTATTTTTCCTTATACGAGTGGCGAAGATAGATGTTGCAAGCATGCTAGGACACGGTCAAACTTTGCAAATCTCTATTTCCCATCAACTCCTAAGTATGGTTAAATTAGGTGAAATTCCGTCATACCCCATCGCGTATCGCTTGTGTCCCAATCTGGGGTCGATCTTGGAGATCCGCAGAGCATAATTGTGCAACCTCGAATCCCCCGAACTATTCATCTGCACGGGACCAACACCGCAGTCTTGCTACGAAACAGACGATGACATCGACAGCGCAAGCCATGAAAGGCTTGCGAGCGTCCCAAACGTAGATTGCAGATTCGAAACCAGATTGCATTTCCCAAGAAACAAGTAAAATCTCGACGCCCAGAAATGTCTTTGTTTGTAGTTTCTAGGTTCGGATGGTGCACGCGCCGCCACTGGGTCAAGGATATGTCTTCGTCGAGCGATGATTGGTTTCACCGACGAGCGGAAATGTGTACCAAGACGGGTTTCCATGTCATCATTACCGTGATCCATCCGCTAATGCTCAGCCTTCACAAGCCCATAACCAGAAAGCAACTGTCTTGTACAGTGGATGTTGCTCGCGACAGGAGAATCTCTTCTTCAAGAAAACATTTCCTGTACATTCTCAGAGAGCTGAAGCGTTGTCTCCAGTTGTTGTCACCATTTCACAATCACCATGAACAATTAATTTGCGCAACACATTAATCAGTTAAACCCTGTTGTGAACTGGTCGTGTGCTTGATTGCTCAATATGGCGAGCACCAAGCAAGCTGCTAAAACTCTCGGGACAGGCGCAATGCGCCTGTCGAAAAGAATTGTATTATCATATATCATCGACTGGATTCTCATAGTGTGAGTCGACTCATTGACAATTGTCGACTTCGCTGATAGTGGCAGATTCCTTGCAGTGCTCGGCGGGATATTTAATCTGGCCCTTGGAGACAGATCAAACAAACGACCGTTCTACTTACAGGACCCCAGCATAACTTTTCCCAACAAAGAAAACACAGTGTCAATTCCGGCCGTGGCGGTGGTAGCATTGCTGGTGCCTGCGATCATTACGATGGTCATCTCCCTGGTTCTCATTCCCGGCCCAACGGCCTCAAAGTCGACCCCCAAATCTCTTATCTGGCGGCGCAAGATCTGGGAATGGAACACGGCATGGATGGGCTTATGCCTTTCATGCGCTTCAGCTTTCATGATCACTGAGGGTCTGAAGGATTTAGCAGGCAAACCAAGGCCGCATATGCTCGCAGTGTGCAATCCCGATTTGAGCGCTATCGATCAATATAGACTTGGTGGGTTTGGTGAGTCCTTTGATACCACAGGCGCTACGCCTATCCGCGTCAGCCCTGGTATCTGTCAGGAGACAAACCAAGATCTACTCCGGGACGCCTTCGCTTCGTGGCCATCAGGACACTCGTCTTTCTCTGTCGCTGGATTACTCTATCTCTCGTTATACCTTTGCGCAAAGTTCGCAGTCAGCATCCCATACTTTACGCCAAACCCGCAGACAGCCCGCGCGAACACCTATGACTACGATAGCTCCCTTCGCCATGTCCAGCCACACCACTCAGTCGACCGGGAATCACCTTTTTCGACATCTTCCAGATCTTCGAAAACGCAGCACGAAGCATTGTCCGATAGCTCCACACCACCACCCCGCAACAGTACGGCTGCACCACCTATTTATCTTCTCCTTATCGCAGTCTACGTCCCAATCGGCGTAGCAATCTATATCTGCGTATCTCGCTGGTTCGACTTCGCACATTTTGCCATCGATATCTTGACCGGAGCGTTGATCGGCGCTCTTAGCGCGTACCTGAGCTTCCGGTACTACCATATGCCAATTCGAAGAGGCTCAGGCTGGTCTTGGGGCGCTAGGAGCAGAGGACGAGCATTCTGGGTGGGTGTCGGCAGGGATGGCTATGTTGGTGAAGAAGGATGGATGGCGAAGAAAGCTGCTGAAAGGGACATGGCTGACGTCGAGAGTGGGAGGAGTACAGCTGCACACAGAGGCGTCACAGGGGCTGGAATAGAAGACAGAGGTGATGTCGATGGTGGAAACGCTGCTGGGAGGTCAGATACGCCAACTGCAGCTGGGCACTCAGGTGCAACGAGTGCTGTCGGTACGCTCAATGCGCCAAATGGTGCTGGGAGGTTAGATACGTCGCATTAGTGACACCACTCGACCCTGACTGTGGCCTACAGCTGCCCCTGTACATATTGTTCAAGTTTTGAGTAATACAAAGATCCATTTGAGAGGAACCACGTCTGAACGTCGAACAATGTAGCAAACCGAGTGATGCGACAACCATTCGGTGCATTGATTCACAACAAGTACAGAACCCCTCGAGTCACTACTAAAGCCGATTCACTTGCTGATCATAAGTTGCCGCAGTACATTAAGCCACTTTGACCGCGATTGTAAAGTTGGTGAAAGACCTGAGCAGTTATTCATCTTACTGACCAGCATCCACACTGCGGATGTCGTTCCCGTATTTTCCATAAGTCATGTGAGTCCCCTCTGGCACTGCGCTCCTATTTCAACGTCTCTTTATTAGTACCCACTGCAGCTTCTTGAGTGTACTGGTCCTTCCCTGACTCCTCGCCATCATTCACCACAAGGGTCTCGAGACCGCTCGTCAATCGATCCTTCGACATAAAGACGCATTCATCCTCTGCACATCTCCAGCATTTTCTTCTCCGAGGGACAACTAATGTCATTGGTCGGTATTACATTCCCACCTTTGCGATATCCAACGCTGTAGCCGAAGAGGTTGCAGCTACACGAACACCCGGTCGGGTGCTGGTCCTTTTTACTTGGTGGGTATCGACCGCCGTGTCCGCCACCCTGATTTGGCTTTTGAGCGATCAAAGGGGCAGCTCTGGCACAGTAACAGCGGAGTTGCGACTCAGAATTGGCACCGCGTCGTTCGACGTACCATCATCCAAACTGCTTCTACTGTGACCAGTCTTGTTTGCGATTTTGGTCAATAGAGCTTGAAATGGCTCCCGACAGTTGTCAGCAGCAGGACATGAACGGCATCCAGCCTTCAGAACCGAATCTTCGCGGTCTGCCGCTGGAGCTTTTGAACTTAATCTTTCAGCACCTCGAGAAGAAAGAGCTAAAATCCTTGCGTCTTGCTTCGAGTAAGTTTCGGGTTGTGACAACGATCTTACTATTCCAGCGATACACGCTATACCCTCATCAGACAAGTTTCGAGCGGTTGCTGGCCATAGCGAACCAGACCTCTCTTTCAGGCTCGATACAAGAGCTGGAGATCAACACTGCCTTTCGTGCCCTTCCCCGAGTGCCCCCCCGTTACCTTGTACCGCCTCTACCTAGACAATACAACAAATCTAGGAAGGTGAGCAAAAAGGCGAAGAATGGCAGATCACCTGACAGTGTGGCAAAGGTCACAGCAGCACTTCGCGGTATGTTCTCGAACACATTCGCTGGTGGAAATACTAGTGACGAGCTGAGCCAGATGGTCTTCCTTCAGCGCATATTCCCCAGACTCTCCAACCTTCAGCACATACGAATAACTGACGCTTTTTTTGACGTCGATTTACCACACTTTTATCTCAGCCAGCTTCCAGACTTCTGCAGTTCATCTACAAAGGACTACAGTCGTCTACTGCAAGACTACCACGACGACGAAAACGTACAACAGTCCTATGCCTTCGGTGTCCTGGCAGCAGCAAGGGATGTGGACTCCTTGAGGAACTTCGTGATGCACGGTCTGGACTGGGAGGACCTTTTCGGGATGCCAGATCTCTTCAGCCGACCAATTCTCTATCGGGATACTTTAGCACGTCTCGAACACCTCGAACTAAGCACAGAGATGGGCAAGCACCATTGGGATGGCGATGTCACGCTGAACCTCCAGGCTATGCTGAGACTATCCACCAGCCTGCAAGTTTTGATCCTGTGGTTCAGAAGAGCAGAGGGCGCTGACGTTGGAGGCGAGACGTTGTACGACTGGTCATACAACGAACACTGTAAATCCAATTTTCAACTTGACCTAGATGAACACGATGGAGACTTCGAAGGTCCCATTGAAATGCCCGCAAGATTGACTTGGAGCCCGAAATTACGGGATTTGGAGTTGAGAGGCTTCATTTGTACGTCTGGGGAGATGCAGAGCCTTCTTAGCCATTGTTCCGCCAGCCTGAAATCACTGGATCTATCTGATATCATTCTTGTGCCAGAATCAAAAACCAGTCCCCGAGGGTGTTTCGTGAAGCTATTCAAATGGATGCAGCAACATCTGCGACTCAATGAGTTGAGGCTGCAAGGGTTCTTCACGAATGGCGGCATGCAAGCCTGGTCTTTCTCGGAAGAGAGCGAACAGCAGAGTGCTAACGAGGACCTCAAGACGAGACTTCTCAATTTTGTCTTTCATGGAGGCGTCTGCCCTCTTGATCACGTCGAGATACCAGATGATTACTTCGACCTTGGGAAGCCGAGATACAGACAAGAGGCTCCCACGATGCTTACCAAAGACATGAAGTACCACGGCGACGAGAGTCTCCGTATGGAATATCGCGACCACGAAGAAGTTCCTAGTGACGAAGAAGGTGAGGACGATGACGATGACGATGATACAGACTACGACACTGATGACTCAGACGATACAGTAGACGGCGAAGAGGATGAGTGGGAGTCAGCCTCATCGGAAGACTCGATGGAGGAGACACATCCGACGGCTAACGGCCCCATGGTCGATGGGGTGGCACACTGACCATAAGCCCACAGCGCCGGCGTCACTACCAAAGAGTCATCGTAGTCCGGGAGCATCAACCTCCATATTCATACTACC
>Ga0066648_10000831_pt1 | contig 18939 bp, 15 predicted proteins | sample CryGeyCG12114_NA_FD_59537 | JGI IMG/M metagenome (GOLD analysis project Ga0066648, IMG submission 59537) | Groundwater microbial communities from aquifer - Crystal Geyser CG19_WC_8/21/14_NA | ecosystem: Environmental > Aquatic > Deep subsurface > Groundwater | place: USA: Utah: Grand County... | reverse complement strand
CAACACGTCTTACCAGCTCCGATCACGACCGTGCCAAAAAGCTGGGTCACTGATCATGCCAATCAACCACCGGCCCATACCATGATCAAACTTGACCACATCAAGACGTTGAAGTTTGTGAATTGCTGGTTCAGTCCTGTGATGCTCAAGCAGTTCATGGCACAGAGTCGTGGTAGTAGTCTCAGAAATCTTACTCTCGAATCAGTTAGCTTGACTGGCAAGCATGTGACCAATACAACTGGTGCCCTGACAACGTTCGGTCACGGCCTTCGGTGTGAGCAAGCTGCGGAAGATTGGCTCCATGAGGTGCTGCCAACAGACTCGGCATGCTGGACTGAAGTTCTGGACAATATCACTCCTGGAAGAACCATCTTAGATGAAAAGTACGCAGCTGGTATGATTGACAGATTCATGCATCCTAGGCCCGAAATTGAATACCGCGGAAACGTCAAGTCAGTCGCACTGAAGAGCTGTGGCTATGTGACGATCAGTGGTATGAAGAGTGACGAGTTCAGCCAACATGGTCTTGTAGTGCATAGTCGAAGCCCGATGGATGATGGTCTACGCTTTAGAAAGCGAATGCTTGGCTCGGAGAAGTGGGAGGATCCTGCCATAGTCGCTTTTGCTGCCGGTATCGGTCCAAATGGTATTCCGGCTGGTGTCAACATGCCAACACCAATACCTCAAACAGAGATTAAACAATCTAATTCGGAAAAGAAGATCATGATGAGCATGACCGACCCTAGCACAAACATGGAGTGGTTTGGTTTGGGTACGTTGACGGAATGCGTGCACCCAATCGAGAAGAGCGTCTTGGAAGGCATGTGGGGGGTCAGCTTTGGATGGGGTAATGATATCGAGCGATGGGCTGCAGTTGAAGACGGCTGCTTTGAAGGCGGTACAGGACGATTCAGCGGCGTCCTCGAAAAGGATGACGCCATCGATGACACTACCGGATAAGTGTAGTGGACAACAGACGTTGCGTTTTGGTATGAACCAGGCATAATCTCCTCCCCGAAGGACCAGCAGTGAAACGGTCTTTCTACGACGTTGTATGACTCTTATTACGACTTGATTTGCGATACCCCCCGTTTTGCGCTTGGCCCAGAAGAGTCCAACATGACCTGCACAGCGTGGAGTTGGAACGACCATTTGTTCGACAACTCGGTTTTTTCACTTGTTTTGCACAACTTGGTGGAGAGTTGATGATCAATGTTAGCATAGCATAACATAGCATAGCATAGCATGACCCGGTCGAGCATAGTTCGCCGGCATGTCACAACAGAACGGCAGTCCGTGAGACCCCCAAACACTATTGCTGACTTCCCTCGTGAACATTTCTCTTTCCTCTGCGTTTGGTTTTCTGACATGACATGTTGCTGCTCGGTTCTCGTGCTACGTGGTTAGTCTACCGTCCCGAACGTGGAAGGGGCGTCCGCCATGCACTTGACTTGCACAGCAGTCACTGTATGCAGTTTTTTAACGCTACGCTTCCACTTGCGAGGTCCTCAGCTGGTAGACTGGACGGCGTATGCATACAGTTGCGTTGAAAATTACTGCAACCCCTGACACGTGAGCACACGTCTTGCCCTCGTTCTCTCCATCCGAGGCTCTGGCTTGACTTGTGGTCCTGCGAATCAGTACGTTTCTAAGTCATGAAATCTGCCGCCCTCACCGCACGACGTGCATGTATAACTAGGTTGGAGGGTTTGGAATTCTTTTGGGAGGGCCTTGTACGCACGTGCAGAGGACATCTGTTTCAAATCTGTCATGTCAGGGGCGTGGCCTTTGTTGTCGTTCGCATCCCTGTGGTGCGGTCAAGGGGCCTGCACGCTCGTGCTTGGAGCCCCGGTGGGAGGGGGCGTACCGCCGGGTATACGTGAACGTCAAACTCGGATGGATGGATGCTGCGAGGCAGGCGGATGTCGACGGCGGCGGCGGTTGAAGGGTTGTGTGTAGTCGACCGGACCCTTGGTGGTGTGTGTGTGTGTGTGTGCTGGGTTCTTGTTACTCCTGCGCTTTTACCGTTTACGCGTGACGGAGGAGCGAGTCTTGCGAAGTGCAGTGGCTTTTGTTCAGCGAGAAGGGAGTGGGAGGCGTCGCTGTGGTGTGGGCATGTGAATCTGCGTTTCCATCTGCATCTGCATCTGCATCAGCATTGATGCGAGTCTGGACGGTACTCTACATTGACTGCGGACCACATGTGTCGGTAGGGAATTCGAATCAGTAACATGTTGGTTCCGGAGGGAGACGAGAGGTGGGGCTGGAATGGGGTGATGTCGGGCACGATCTACCAGGTTAGCTACCTAGGTATGTAGGGAGAGCGGGAGCGTCGAGCGAGCAGGAGGTGTGGTTTTAGGATGGTGAGATTTGGAGTTGGAGTATATGGTGCAGTTGGGAAGGGTGGGCAGCGTGAGTGTGTGGTGTGAATGTACGGCGTGAGTGTGCAGCGAGAGTCTCTGCGAGGGTTGGTCGGTTTGGGGACAGTGCTGAAGGAAGGAGCTGGGGTTTGTCTGAAAGGCTGTGTTCTGAAGCCGTGCGAGGGCAGAGGGTAGTTGGGAACGAGGTGCCAGGGTATACGGTCGCCGAAATCGTTTGATTACATCCTCAGGTTTTCCGAGCTGAGACGGTAACTTCTTCTTCCTCTGAGCATGGTTTCCGTTCTTCATCGTCGGGGTAAGACCTCACATCCGCTGCTAGCACTCAGAACCTCGCCACTGGACCACGAGCTGAAAGTATCGTGTCAGAGCAGGTGTGAGCAAGTCACTCACTGTACCGCACCACACCTTCGGTACTGGTCGGGCAGTGGGTCCTCGCTCAGCTTACCATTATACACTGCGAGATGCGAATTAGTCATCATAATTGGCTGGATAGGTACGTTTAAAACAACCCATCCAATCAGCGACATCGTCTAACGTTCTCTTGCAGTTCAGTGGTAGAATTCTTGCTTTGGGCATCACATTTCTGGATGTAAGAGGTCCTGGGTTCAAATGTAAGAAAGCACTCCTGCCATTGGTAGTCGAGTTATATTAATATTCGAAAGCCCAGTTCAGCCCCATCAAATGGTTTTATTTTTTGCATTTTTTTTTGCCCTGAGGATGTTGGTGTGGAGTGGGCAGGTGGAAAAGGAGGTGGGCCGTGAGACATATGAGTCATACTTGCCAAGACTGGAGCATTGTGGGCTTTTGTTTTGCCTGTCGACACTATATGCGAATTGTTCTTGAGGTATGTGGATGTGACAGAAGGCCAGAAACTACCTAGTTAGGTATTGGGCAGGAAAGCACTGTTTTAATGCGATTGGAGAGCATTGAGACAGAGTATAACCTGGAAAAGTGTTTGACTCCTACATCCGTGGATATGATCAATCGAGCAGGGACGAGTGGTCAATGTTTCAAAGATCATGGCGGTCAGAAGCTTCAGGCTAACTTGTGTTCGCACTGAGTTTGAAGAAGAATACACATCACCAGTAGCGGTGCTTGTTGCTACCTGGCTGCCCGGTATTGTTTGTCTTGCCACGTCGTGAGCACGCGTTGCTCGATCTTCAGACCCAGCAGAGGAGCGAGGATCCGACTTGTTTCGGATCGCTCGGTAACGGTGTGGATCATCACGGTCTGTGGTCCCTTCAGATACTGTGGCATTGCCACGGCATGCGGAGCAGGATTGGTCGCTCCAGACAACACACGCAATGGCTCAAGCGTACAAAAGCATGTAGGTGGATGCAAGACCACGAGGAAGACATGAGTGCACCCTGGCTTCAAGGCGACCACATTACCATCCCCTACTCCTTCGTAGAATTGCATCGTCATGGCTCCACCAGGGGTTTGTAGACTTCGGGACTTCGGGGCTTCGTGACGGGGCTGCGTGCATACGTGCAGAAGGTTTAACGGACTTCCAGGTGGACTGTGCCAGCTTCCGCTAGACTTCCATCTGCGAGTGCGACGGGATTCGAAAGCTTTATAGTGGGTTGTGAAGTCCTCGGTAGCGAACTTGAGTATCTGTTATCGGAATCTTGTAGGAATACCGTGTAGAGTGATGGTTTTTAATTCGTCATTTCTTCAGTGTTAGGCGTAGTGCGGCCGATTGGATACAGCGAGGACCTATGGGGGCTGCGAGGGTTGAGAAGAGTGCACAGCAAGACGCACGGGATCAGATCTCAACAGATGTTCTGTACGGCGAACAAAATCGGCGAGAGCCAGATCAATGAGCTGCGTCAATGCTCCCCAAAGTTTCTCAACGGTGCATGTCATCGACTACACCAGGGAGAATTTATGCTTCCTGCTGAGTGATTCTGTCAACTATTGTTGAGATGCAGAGAATTCAACACCAGCAACTTGTCAGCTTGTGCGATATCGGGTAATCGTTTTGTTTAAATATCTGTTTCATCGTAGAAGACTTCGCGTACTTTCGCCATCAAAAATGCTAGTAGAACTCGGCCTAGTCAAGGTCAGGCCCTTATTGGTAATTGGAGCAGAAGCTTCAGGATAGCGATTATCTAGGTCCGCGAGGGGCACTGCCTCACCCAGGCATCTCTCGCAGGCATCAGCATTCGGATCACTCCTCCTTAGCAACCACGATGTCACGAGCTGAAACAAACTCCACAATGCCGACAGGAATACAAGATCCGCCAGAACCACAGATAGGAGCATGGTATTGGTATCCTTCTTCTGCGGGATCGAGCAGACATACTGCGAGAACATTGTCGCGTTGAAAGTCCCGAGGGGCCCCATTGTATCCTTGAAAGCATTATAGCTCTCATTGGCGGGAACAACGCCAACGTCATTCGGGCACGTCTTGTTGGGTGGACAAAGTTCGGAATAACTTGGGCATTGCTGACAATCCTCCTTGGGCACTAGCCAAGCGTCTTCGCCTGATCTGTTGGGGTCATCTGGCGCTGCTAAGAGATATTGTAGAAGATCTGGATCAAGCAGAAAATTAGGTAGCTTGGCCTGTCCCAAATCTGCAAGAAGTAGCGAATAAAAGGCTTTGGCGAAACCGAATCCTTCCATAAGTGTTGCTGAGTACACCAAGTCGTTGTACAATTTCGGTAAAGCAAAGGCATAATTTTGTAGCTTGCCATCCTCCGGTAAGAAGAAATAAGTGATACCCAATAGGTCGAGACTTTTTGCGTCGTTAGTCATGTTTGGTTGGAACGTGATTTGACCCTTGTCCCATCGAGGAGTGTAGTCAGTTTCATTGTATATTGTAACGGCCATCGCCGTTAGCAGACCGTTCCAGTATAGGTTCATGAGGCGAGTACCCCACCACAGACTCGACAGGCGAGTAGTGTTGGTTTGAATCAGGTAATTGTAGTCCCTGGGACCTTGCTTGTAAGATGTGGAGAACGATGCATCGACAAGTCCTGAACCTGTTTGTACCGTGCAATTGACCAAGGCCGAAGCTGAGCTGTCATCCCATGACCACCACGCCGAATCTGGAGGCGCGGACTGATCGGCCCTCTTCAGGTAGATGATTATGTTCTCGACCTGACAATTTTCCAGAGTGTTGTTGAGATATGCCAGAGCAGGATAACTTTGTATCGCATTTGTATCTGGGTCTGTCTTAGAGACACGCTCCAGTCTGTAAGACAATCCCAGATTTGTGGTAAAGTATTCAGTTCCTGGGGAGAGGTTTTGAGCTTCGCAGGTCGGCCTCAGTTTAGCGCTCCATGCCCATGGTGCATTGGTGAACCAGTAGCTTTGCGTTAGCGTGCCATTGGGGTTCGTAGTATAGATGGTCTTGAGTTGATAGCCGTTGGTAGCAAGATTGACGGCGGAGAAGAGAACAGTCGCAATGATACCACCCACAACAGCGACGGGCGTGAACCAGCGATAAGGATAAGGTCGAGATAGGTTATAACTGAAAGAGGACGTATGCATCGTTTAGATCATCCGAAATGCTGATATACGTGATATTTACGCCGATCGAGCACTTCAATGAAGGGTGCGGCTAACAATGTATACCTAGGTCTGCAGACATGAATACCTAATAGCTGGGGTCTTGCCTCGCCATGACGTTACGTTGGGAAGACAATATCGACGACGGGCAAAATGATGTTGTACACACCATGCCTGAGTTGGGATAGCTCATGGCGGTGCGGACCGAAATAGATGGCGAAGCTGCACGCCTGAGGTACGTGTACACCCCGAGCGGCAAGGTCTTGAGGGACGATGAAGTGACGAGGAGAGGTGTGGAGTTGGCGAGCTGTTCCGTGGGAGGAGTGAGCACTGCCACTTGCAGGTGAGCAGGGGTGTAAGCCACTTGCGTCTAATCTGAGCTCGTGAGTGGCCAGCTGAATTCAACCTGTTTCAGCTGCTCCAGTGATGGAAGATTTCTGAAAAGCGCCGAAATTTACGTTCTTTTTCACCGAATTTACCTGACAAGGAGGTCACCTGTGTATTACGCATTTTTACGCCAAGAATTGCCAAGAATAATCTCCAGCCAATGAAGAGTCCCTATGTTAATCTCTTGGCCTTAATAAGGCTGGGAAAGGATTGGATGCCAAGAAAAGATCCGTGATTCTTACAAGCTATATTTCAAAATCTCGAATTTACATTAGATTTCCATGACAGAGATCGGTGAAATATGTATGTGGGTCCCTTACATTCCATCACTAGCTGCTGGAGTCCTTGGTGCCGCGCCTTCTCTACTGGCGCGACGGTAATGCAACTCGGACGAGTAGGAATAGGACTGCCGGTAAGTCGGAGAGGCTTACTAATGCGCCAAGTCTAACGGTCGACGGCACAACTTGAGCCTGTCCCAGTCTGATTCAGTCCTGCCGGTAGTAACTTGAAGGCCCCCAACTCTGGCTTCCTCAGGCTCCATCAAAGCACAAATGTCAAGGACGGGGAGCTATCGTACTCTACATGTATTCCCACGTTATCCAGCCGCATTCAACAACATTTGTGGTTCCCAACACGACGGTTGATGAGCAGTTAGAGAAAGGCTTCTACTACTAGTCTGTACAACATATTGGGAACCAGAGGTCTTAGAGTTTTGGTACATCAAATGCTTGCTGCAGCGATAACGGTGGCGTGTGAAGCAAAAGTGCACACACAAAATCGATCACTCAGTGGTGAATACTCGAAGCGTCTCTCGTGTCCGTATCTTGTCCGCCGGCCATTCAACAAGGGTAAATCGGCTTTTCGAGGTACCCATATCAGCGGTATGTATATTTAGAGTGTGTTGTTTGCCTTATTCGCCAAGGTGTAATCCGCACTGTCCGCAGGTGTCGAGAGACTTTATTGAATACCGCTTGACGCCCATGTTGGATGTAACCCAGATGCTGTGGCTTCTAGACTTGCAGCTATCTGCCATGTATGGTGCTGTAGATTGCTGTTGATTCCAAGCTGGCGGTGAAGGTTCGGTTCGAGGCCATGAGAATGACCAAAGGTACCGCGGTGACGTTGTTGGCTCGGTGCGATTGAGGAGTTGGTGAAACTGACAAAGGGAAGGGAGAGACTGTCGGAGTGCTCCTGACGGTCTATTGTGGCCTGTTGGGATGGGACAAGATTCGCCTCAATGAACAATTTCATCTCGTCTTGGGGAAGACTGCGGATGGTGTCAAGTAACTCCTCGAGCTGCTCGCCTTTGGCCGCGCGCAAACGGTCCAACAATCCGTCGAGCAAGCGATCTCTGTGTTGGTACTGTTCTCGTTGACGCTTGTTAACTTCATCTCGACTACGGCGATCGCTACGTCGATCGACAATGCACTGGACTTTAAACTTCCGACATTGATCGCATGGAGCGTCGTATGTTTGTTTTGTGCACTGGTGCTAGAATCAATCACGTTGTCGATTTTGAGGGTGGCATGGTATGGCGACATACTTTCCTCCTTCGCTTTTGGCACTCAAGGCAAGCCTGTGATGCATTCGTCCTTTTACGAACAATCCGCGCATTGATATCTTGAGAAGGACATTCAAGTTGGGCTTCAATTTCATCCTCCATTCTTGGCAGGGACGTAATTTTGAGACTATGATGGAGACCTAGTGGTGAGGCCAAAGGAAGGACGAGCAACATGTGAGGGGAGCAGGAAATATATCCCTCGGAAATCAAGTTCCTAAGTTACTGTGGTGGATCGTCATCGTGGGATGGTGGCGTTCGGATCGATAGTCGGCGTGTGGGCGGAACTGCTCCCCTCCAGTAGACGCTCGAACAGTCGGAGGCTCGAGAGTCGAAACCGATGGTCACTGGCATGACTGCACGAAAAGGCAGGTGGAGGTGGAGAGACACTGCAACACTGCACTGCAGCGCCCAAGATCAGATCATGACGTACAACTCAGATGGTGCGATAGAAGCACAGTGGCAGAGGTTCTCGAGTCGAATCATTCCAAGGTTGTTCTTTCGACACTCCTTCACGGACAAGGGGTGAACGTTGTAGGTCAAGCATACATGTCTCCAAAACTCAATCACGAGCAGTCAGGCGAATGGTGCTCGCTCGTCACAAACCGTCATTTTGTCAAAGACGAAGGAATCGAGACCTCGGATTGAAGCTTGCAAAGAGCACAATGTTGTCTCTGGGTCTGCAGCATCCGAGATGAGTGTGGTGGTGCTTAGCATTTCCCGCAGTAATGCTAGGTACCTAAGTATGTAGGTGTAGATGTGAGTGGGCAGCGAGTATGGAAGCCGCGCCAACGTATGGTAAGCAATGGGCGTCTTCTACAGTCAATGCCTGAAGGTATAGACTCAGTTCTACATTCGTATTTTGCAGCTTGTTGTATTGAGTACCGCTATGAACAATTCCTCCCCAGCTGCAACAGCGAATCTCTTGCATCACGGCATCAATGTGGTTCAATCGCTGAGCAGTTGCCTGCACTTGCCCGTTCGTCTAGGACTTGTTGTTACAAGGTGTCATCGGCGTTGGCTTGGCCGCTGGCGTACCAAGTTGGACATTCGCCGAATCCTTGTGGTCTGACGTTGTTGTTGCCACCATACTCGTTATCCCTCTCGCTCGTAGCCGATCAATCATCCTGCTTCGATTGCTGCGTGAGAATGTCTCCCCGGGGCCCACTCCGGGCAATGTCTTTGATAGCCAATGCGGTGGATATGTCTGTATTGAGGATCAGAGAGAGCAGATGGCCCAGGAAGGAAAGTCTGCCAATACGCGGAAGAAAGGAGCAGGATGAATCGTTGGCCTTTCTCGACAAAGCATGTGTCCCCTGCTGGTCAAGACTGAAAAGTGGGAGAACATAGTGCCGCTGGAAAGTCGGCAGGTTGTATGCTGCTCAAAGGCTATAGGATAGGGTCGTGAGTGTCATGATATCTCCCTGAATCGGGTTTTGTGTCCAAGATGTAGATGCTAGAATGACAGTATACGGGGATCGGTGTTGGTAATGGTAACTTGTCAGAGTGTTCTTGGGCAGGGCCGGCCCATATTGGATGTCGAATCATGTCATGATCAGGTGGGAATATATTGTATGTGCATTCCTCGCGCTGGAAGAATCGCACGCTTCATCTTCTTGGAAAAACGTTCTCGTGTTGGCCATACGCAGGAGGGACATCATGCAGCTCAACGTCTTCCATGTCAATTTTCGCAGTCTCTTCCCGTTCCTTCCTCTTGGTCTGTTGTCTCTTCTTTCTCACAATGACAAACATGATAACAAACACCACGGCGAACAGGCTGCGAGAGTCAGCCGTTGCTCGACATACAGTTGCACTTTTGACTTACCATACACCAATGATGATGGGTATACCGGTCTTGGTAAAGTTGCTAACGGGCTTTGGATCCTCAGCTCGTTTGGCGGGCGTGATGAAAGTGAGGGACATGGTTGCGGATATCGGAAATGTGGGCGGCAAAAGTAGAGGAGCTGGTGAGGAGTGAGGGATCGGTAGTTGGTATTCTGGTTGTATGTGCAGGATGTAGTGGATGTAGGAAGTTGGAAAGGTGGTTGAAGTGGATTTCCTTGATCGCAAGCTGGAGATGCGCGTTCCGAGACAGTGACAAAGTTTATGACGAGGCGATGCGTTCAAGGTTCGGACGAGCCGCAGCTTTCGCGCGCTCTGATTACGTCGTCAGGGGCAACAACAACAACAACAGAAATGGTTCTTTAGTCTGAGTGAAATGAGTGACAGTTATACGAGTAGGAGGAAGAAACCAAGAGGGACATCCAAGGTATTTACCAAAGCGCAGCAGAGACTTGGGATCAGATTCATGATCAAATTGGGGATCAGGGGTGTGCAGTGCCAGTGCCAGTGCCGCATCACTGTTTCGAAGCTTCCATGCGGCTACAGTGACAAGCTACTTGTACGGTGCTGCGGCCGCGACTCGGAGGAATGAGACTCGAAGTGCAGATTCAGGTTCAGGTTCAGGTTCAGGTTCAGACTCAGGCTCGAGCGAGGGTCCGTGCACCAGGGCCTATGACTCGGAGGATGTCACCTGCCGGGTTGGGGAGTGTGGAGAGACCGTGACATCGGCCATCAGTTTTTCCAACTCCGAGTCTGAGTTCATCCCCGGATCGTACCCGGCCTGGATGCTCGTGCCCTCAGCTCCTGAAATCTTTCTTCATCTCGCAACCATTCGTCGCTCCTCACAAACACCTAGTTCTCTACATACCTAGGTAGGTACTGATCTTGTGCGAGAGCCTCGTTCGTGCCCACCCTGCCTTTTCGTGCTCCATGTCTCAACCTTGAAAGGAGAAGTTCTGCTTGACGCCATGACTAGATAAGTATATGTCTACCGCAGCAACTGGAAAAGGAACGACCTTCAAGCGCGAGCGTTGTCAGACAAGCCATTCAATCAACAGGACGGGCCAGGCGTTTTAGGGCCACGCATCTTAGGGCCACGCATCTTAGGGCCACGTCTTTCATGTCGTGAAATGTCGTTTCTGTAATGGATCACTAAGGCGTACGAGTTGAGCCGCCAAAAAGCCTTGTCTTTCCGTCGAGTTGAAGTGACAGCTATTGGATACGACAGGACTTTGACGAGAAAAGGACTCAGGCTTGGTACACTGACCACTCTAGTTCTTGCGTGAGCTCGTTCCTGCTGAAGACAGACACCGCGCTGAAACAAAACCGCCGTACAAATTGTACCCGTCTTGTTTGAGCACCATCTTAGTCGTACCGATGACCGTCTTCTACCGAACGATTTCGAGAACCCATATACCAGGACACCAGCTGGCCTCATCTGCATCTAATACAGACCAACCATCTGGAAAGTTTGCAGCCCAATGCGTTCGAGGTTGACCAGTAGCTGTATTAGAGCCTCTCATTCTACGTGGTTGTAGGCCATATAGATAGCGCCGATGTCAGCAAGATGGAGTGATGCATTACAACTCGGACCTTGTGTCCTCGAAAATCTTTATGGATTCCCAATTGGGCTTATCATTAAATGCATGTGAATGGATGGCACAGCTGCACCATGCTTAGACCTCCATATTTGCCAGAGGGAAACGAAGGAAGAAACTCGAGGCTTGAGCCTCGAAGGATGATTCCAGAACGCTCGGGCCACGCAGATCATGATCGACCGCTAATTTGTAATCCGATCACGTGCATGGCGCAGCCTTCTCTCCTCCGCGTTCACTTCCCAGCTTCTTCGCAGTATCCTCACCTCCAGCGCAACTACAATCCCTCCCAACTACTACTAGCATACATCTTCCTCATCAACTTGTCAACATCATGGCGAACTACCTCGCATCCATTTTTGGCACGGAGCAGGACAAGGTAAGCGGCTTCCCCCTTCGTGTCCTTCTCATACGCTAACTCGTCCTAGGTCAATTGCTCCTTCTACTACAAAATCGGTGCCTGCCGCCACGGCGACCGCTGCTCGCGCAAGCACGTCAAGCCTTCTTATTCTCAAACCGTCCTGCTCCCCAATTTATACCAAAACCCAGCCTACAACCCGAAAAACACCATGAACCCACAACAATTACAACACCACTTCGACTCCTTTTACGAAGACATCTGGTGTGAAATGTGCAAGTACGGCGAAGTCGAAGAGCTGGTCGTCTGCGACAACAACAATGACCACCTGATCGGCAACGTCTACGCGCGCTTCAAGTACGAGGACTCGGCACAGGCGGCGTGCGACGCGCTGAACAGCCGCTGGTACGCGGCGCGTCCCATCTACTGCGAGTTGAGCCCCGTCACGGACTTCAGGGAAGCATGCTGCAGGCTAAACAGTGGGGAGGGCTGTGTGAGGGGTGGTTTCTGCAACTTCATCCATCGCAAAGAACCCAGTCCAGAACTGGATAGAGAGTTAGACCTGGCCACCCGGAAGTGGCTGAAGCAGAGGGGTAGAGATAATCGGTCGCTCACGAGGAGTCCTACCCCGGAGCCAACGCGAAAGAGATATTGAATGTGCACCAAGGAGGATGTTTGAAAATTCCAGCAGCTTGCAAGGCGTGGCAATGCGCCATCTCACGACCAACATTTCCGGTACTGGGAGAGTCCAGAGTCCTATCTCAAATGGACCAAGACCGCCAGAGTTTTCAGGCCGTGCTAGCAATCTTTGAAGATCGAGTGTTCACTAGGATCTGAGATTGGATGAGCACGCCGAAAGACGCCCGATGAAAAGCAGGTCAGGACAAGTTTTGTGTATGTAATACCCGACGCACATGGAAAACAGAGTTCGAATGCATCAGGATGAATTTATTACTGGTGGAGGAGAGCTCAAGACATGGGAGAAAGTCGTTTGACTGTCAATCACTGTACCAGGGATCAAACAAATACTTTCCACGCTTCATACATTCTTCTTGCAACCAGATCCACCGTGCTAGGGCCCCATCAGTGTATGATATCTCGAGTTCCTCGAACCAAGACTATTGCGACCAAATCTACGTTGAGGCTTCTAGGTAGACACGCAGATAGTGCTTTCTACTTTTGCTAGGCATTTATGGACAGCTTCGTAACAAACTCATATAAGGATTCATGACCAGGTTTCTATTCTATTTGCCCTTGGTTGGCTGTCTTTACAGCGGGGTATCCATGTCTTCATTACATCGTGATAGCATATCTGCACGGCCTCCCCCTCCGACCGGCAGCTACCATATTTCGTTTGTGCGCGGGATACCCAGCACGAGTCCCATGGCGACCGACCACGATGAGCTCAGGCATGATATCCAACAGCACAGAGCATGATATACGGTGGCCGATAGACGGGGCTACAAGACCGTCTGGACACCGATTGTGGTTGCTGTAATTTTGTTTGCTCGTCCCCCATTGCCGGTGTCTTTGACTCCCTCGAGTAAAAGATACAACCCACTTGAATGTGTTGAGTCGGTGAACGAGCTTCGATTGTCGTGGGTATCGTGCCTACTGCTTAAATGGCCCAATCCTCGCGTACCACAAAAAGACCATCACAATTGCCGCGATGAGGATAACGAAGCCGACGGCGATGAACCAGCCTATAATACGGGTTCGTCGTGACTTGTTGCGAGTGCGTTCGAGCCAGCCTTGTCTATGCGTTTGTCAGCATCGAGTCCCTAGTAGTATCTCTGGATCTGCAACATACTCTCTTGACAGCTGATTGCCGGAGGATGCTGTGGAGGTCGAGGTTGTGTCTGACACCACCACTACTCCTTTCTCCTCATCCAAATGCACTGCCGCAGAGAATCTCTTCCAGAAAGCTGGGTCACGAGGGGCGGCCATGATGACTGGTGCGTGAGTGGAGATAGATGCGCGGTGGTTCAAGATATGTACTGTGCGCCGCGTTCTGTGATCGATCGTAACTTGTGTGTCGTATATTATGAGGATGCGAGTGTTGTTGGAGCGAACGTGGACGCTGCGAATTATCGGAGTCTGCTGGGATTCGAAGTTGTGAAAGAGTGGACGATACTGGAGCACGAAAGAGTGAAGTGCAACAGATCAAGACGCGAGGAAGGCATGAGACAGGGTCAAGTGGCAGTCGCAGATGGAAAGAACTTCAAAGGAAGACGAGAAACATGGGATATGAACAAAGAAGGGCAACTTGAAGTCAACACATGCTCGTAGCTGCCATGTTCATGTCCTCCACACAAACAACCGGCGCCAGGAAAGCAGAATCACCGTTGGTTCGACGTCCACTTTCTCGACGTCCTTGGCCATGCACACTCCATTCGCGGGTCTTTGCTGTGTTACACTCCGGTAGTGGGCGTGTCATGGCAGGCCATTTCCGAAGTCTGTACCACAGTACCTTGTCAAACGTGGTCAAATCTAACATCAATCCATGAACCGCCAATCACCGCGACCCTGGTTGGTTACGAATGAGATAAGTGATCTGGCGCTTCGTCAGCCACCCGAGCGTTCTCGGGCATTTTTGCCATGGGTGATGGTCTCAGACTATTTGCTTAGCTGACACTGGTAGGGAGCAGATGAGATGAAAGTGGAGCGTATAGGAGATTGCATTTCGTGATAGGGACGCGCCAAGCATGTGGTCAAAAGCAAACCATACAAACACAAGAGCTAAGGAGGTCAAACTCTACAAACTCTATACCGAGGAATCCATTGTAGATTGTGGGCAAGTAGGTAGTGAGGGCTCGATTCCTACTGGATGACTTCGTCTCGGCTAGCTGTCCTGATGCACCGTTCTGTGGTAAGAAGACGTGGAAAAGGACTCAGATCCACATCGGAGACAGAAATGGCGAGGCCTCTATGGTTGTGTACCAGGTAATACAGTCTTCTGGGGCAGGCTCTTGACTACGACATTATGAAGCCTCCCGAGATGGCCACACACCGTGTAAGACAGCACCGAATATCGGTATACGTACCTCGTCCCTCTGCCAAGCCCTGTTCTGTCTCTCTCTTTGCAGGCAGCGACCGTCTGTCTCTCTCCGAGGTTGGAGAAGCCCCTCGTGACTTACACTTTCTTTCTCGAAAGTCAACCACCGGATACTTACCGTCTCCAAACGGATGCATCAGCATCTCCGGACGAAGCGACCCCGCCTGTCTCATGCCCAATCGTAGATCTCTGAGTTTGTAGTCATCACGCAAAAGAACAGGGGACCTTGAATTCAATGAATAAGGCCCAGCGATCTCCCCCATGGGGTACCAAGGATCATAGACGCGACCATGTCGGCAATCCAGCACTTCCAAGTGCCGAAAGTCTTCTGGGATACTCCGCACGCTGCGCGTTCACATACTTGAAGAAGATGAACATCGAGCCTTTCTTTTGTTCAAACTGAGCATTGGCGTAGGCTTTGATCTCTAAACAAGAAACCCTCCGTCCAAACCTATGACTGGCCGCTACTGACACGGAAACTGGTCTCGTCGCTTATAATGGCTTCTGAAAAGGTCAACACCAATGCAGAGGCAATCGAAAGTGCTGGTGAAGTCAAGCAGGATCCGACAACATTCGAGTCACCTGCTCAGCATGTCGAAGAACTCAATGCAGCTCAGCATCTCAACCTTACATGGCGATCATGGCTAGTTGTCTTCATTACATGCTTCGCCATCATGGTCCAAGTGTTTGTGGTCGTTGCTGCAGGATCAGTGATTGCATTCATCATTCGTGATCTAGGTGATGCATCTATCGCTGGCTGGATCATCCGTAAGCAATTTTTGGAGGCTTTTTATCAGCACCAATATGCTGATTCTACGCAGAGGGTCCTTTGCTCATGCAAAGCGTGCTGTCTCCAATTGTCGGCAGGTTGAGTGACGTCCTGGACCGAAAATACCTGGCGTCTATACCGCCACTCATCGCTTTCGTGGGCGCTGTCATCTCTGCCAGAGCATCATCTATGTCAGTGCTGATTGGCGGGGGCATTCTCATTGGTGTCACTCTGAGCACTATTTCCATTGTTCAAGCTATACCAAGCGAGGTGTTGCCGATGAAGTACAGAGCCTTGGCGAATGGATTCGCCTTCCTTGGTGGTGCTACAGGCGGGATGTAAGTCAACTAAGTTCCGAAGCGTGAAGCCAATGTTAACACAATCTATCCAGAGTTGGTGGCCTAGGAGCTGGAGGCGTTACCAATTCGAACCCTGGTGGCTGGCGCTCGATCTTCTGGATGCAAGCAGCATTCCATATCGCCACTTGTCTGGGTTTAGTATTCTTCTACCACCCAACTCGTCGTTCTGATTATCCCAAGATGTCGTACAAGCAGTTGGTTTGGGCATGTGACCCTATCGGCTCATTCCTTTTCATTACCAGTGCTACTTTGCTGCTGCTGGCCATGGGCTGGGCTGGAGGGGCCTACGCATGGGGGGATGCGCATGTAGCAGCGCCGCTGGCCCTGGGTCTTGTTCTGCTGGCCTTGTTCTGCGTTTATGGTAAGCTTCTATTGATCGCCATGAATAAATGCTAAGGAACCTCTTTAGAATGGAAAGGTCGTAACGATGGCCTTGTCGCTCATGCGTTCTTCAAAGGCTCCCCGAATTTCGCCCTTTCTGTATTTGCCTTTGCTGTCGAAGGATGGATATTCTACAGCGCCGTCAACAGTGTTACGCCTCGAATTGTGCTCAACCTTGGCTTCGAGAACAACGCTTGGAGTATCTCGATTCGTCAACTATCGTACAGCCTCGTCACGACCGTAGCGTCCATACCTATAACGTGAGTCTCCATGCATCATGATACCTCTCTTATACAATTCAGTTCTGACCAAGACACCAGACTCTACGCCACGAAATACAAAGACCTCAAAACTCCACTCATCGTCACCTTTGCCATCTTCCTAGTTGCATCCATCTGCTACTGCATCATTACACCGAGCATGAATCGGGCACAGTTAGGTTTCAACGTTCTGTCCGCTATTGGCCAGGCTGGTCCCCTTACGCTTCTTGTCGCTCTGATCCAGTTCACTGCACCACATGCTTTCCTGTCGACTGCCACAGGTCTCGGTTTCTCCGCGCGTGCAATTGGCGGTGCCTTCGGTTCCGCAGTTCTGGAAGCCATTATAAACAGCAAGCTCGCTTCGACCTACAGCAAACAAGTCAGCAAAGCAGCAGTCAACGCGGGACTAGAATTTTCGCAACTTCCTAGTCTATTGGAAGCATTATCGACCGGCGCCGGCTTCGATGGAGTCGACGGCTTGACACCGGACATACTGAGTGCAGCGATCAATGCCAGTGAGTGGGCGTACACACATGCATACCGACTAGCGTGGGCTAGCATCGTGCCATTTATCGTCGTAGCATTGGTATGCATGACCTGTCTGAAAGGTGTCAAAGACTTGATGACCGAAAAGGTCGAAGCTACAGTTGAGCATGTGGTTGTCGCAGAGAAGAGTGCTGCCTGAGCAGCACGTTCAAACACTTATTGTGGGTTGCTAGAACACGTGCTTGATGCTTCTGCCAGGCGGCGACAGTCAGTATACGTGAAGCCCAAACCCTTTACGTTCACGGCTTGTCCGCATAACACTGCTTGTGTAAAGCAACTCTACATTACTTCTATATCATATTACATCCGCCGTTACTGCCAAAGACAGCTTTACTCAAACTACTTCGTGCTTTACACAATCTTCACCGCACCTGGAAGAAAGACGGTCTAAACTCCAGTCACCATGTTTATCCTCCGCATTGCTGGTTCTCGTACCTATCATAATACAGTCAATCGGTCTGACTCCCATCCCTACCATTCATTCATACATAGATTGAGACCCTGTAGCGTCCGCCGCATCATAACTGCCGATTGCGGCAAGACTGATGAACCAGGGCTTCCCTCATCCCACTTGGAACCTCGCGCCAACGCCAACCATAAGAAGCCTTATCCAACCCTTCCCACGGACGACACCGTGCCCACCACCATCCCACTCCACGAGCTCCGCCATCTCCAAACCGAACTCACCATCTCAAGAGCCCGAGCCATCGAGCTACACAGAGCACTCGCACGATCGCAAAAGCAGGTATACGTCTACCGGCAGATGTGGCTGCGCGAGCGGTTCGACCCTCTCTGCTGCCGGTGTGGACTGGTGAAGAATGGAAGCGAAGCCGGGGAAGAAGAGAGGAAGAAGCGCGAGATACTGCAGAAACTCGACCAGGAGGAGGAGAAGGAGAAGAAGACGGCAACGGAAAGCGCCGACGCCAAGGCCAAAAAGGAGAGTTTCTTCAGGTGGTATCTTAGACAGTACTACAACCCCGACATCCCGTTCACGCATCAGCAGAACTGGCATTATTGGAGTTGATCGCTTCAGGCGGAGCGTCGGAACAGAAAAGTATTGGGGTTTTCGAGCTGGAGAGGTCGCCTGTTTGCCATGCGTGGGGCTGAGTTGAGGATAGGAGGCCATGGTACTTGCATGGATATCACAGGTTCGCTCGTCGAGTTGGGTGCCTTGCTGTCTTCTCACGGCGTACTCATCATTCGCTTTTGCCTTTGTTCGTGTTTGTCGAATGCAAGCTTGCCAGACATAATTGCTACCTACCTACCTACCTACCCAGTCGTGAACTTGAAGAATGCAAGGCTTCCCTCATCTCGAGTTCAATTGACTGACTCCGTCTTTGGTCATTTCTCCTTTCCGCCACGTCGTCTATACACCGTACGCAGAAGCTTCTGTGCCGTGACATTCGTTGGCCGGGCATTCTTCCAGCGTGGTTGCACAGTCGAGAATAACGTGCATGAGTTTATTTGCTTAAAGTAATGTCTAGGGAACGCTGCTGTCACGAAAACACGCCGTAATCACTGGCACGGGCCTTTGAGGTCTACCTCGTAACGTTCGAGGCCGAGTGTCGGAGTCAGTTCTGGTAGCTCAAGGGTTGCTTGTAGCCCGCAAATAATATACAGCTCACTATAGTGGTACCCATAGCGATGTTGACAAATTAAACAGCGAGTAAGCCAAAGAGTGAATAAGCCGCTGTACCGAGAGGTCGTATTGGTGTATTATTCACGCATTATGCTTTACTGCCTCGCATAACATGTGTTCTGCTTATCTATGCCTCGGATGGTCTAAATTCACTATTCGCTCAGTTTCCTCCTGAACGTTCCCCCAAACGACCCTGATACATCTCAGGTATTCCGAGTGTACAACATAGTCAGCCATTTCATCTCCTCACTGTTTCCAGCACCAACAAGCAAAGACAAAGCGATATCCCGGACTTG
>Ga0066648_10000827_pt1 | contig 19018 bp, 18 predicted proteins | sample CryGeyCG12114_NA_FD_59537 | JGI IMG/M metagenome (GOLD analysis project Ga0066648, IMG submission 59537) | Groundwater microbial communities from aquifer - Crystal Geyser CG19_WC_8/21/14_NA | ecosystem: Environmental > Aquatic > Deep subsurface > Groundwater | place: USA: Utah: Grand County... | reverse complement strand
GACCGAAGTCCACTACTATCAACATGCTCTGGACCTCATCACGGATGTATTCGACTTGGACTGCGAAGATGACATGAGAGAGACGATTGAGAAGTCGGCACGCCATCTGTACGGACTGGTCCATGCACGATACATTGTGACTACGAGGGGGCTGACGAAGATGGTATGTAAAACCGACATGGATGGTTTCATCCATTGTACTGACCCTTGGGAAAGGTCGACAAGTTCAAGAAATCCGACTTTGGCAAATGCCCGCGTGTACACTGCGACTCGCAACCGCTCCTACCAATGGGCCTCTCAGACGTACCATACCAGAAGTCTGTCAAGCTCTACTGTGCTCGCTGCGAAGACATCTACAATCCCAAATCATCCCGGCACGCACAGATCGATGGCGCATACTTTGGCGCATCCTTCCACAACATTCTATTCCAGGTTTATCCTGCACTGATACCGCAGAAAAGTCGACGGAGATACGAGCCACGAATATTTGGCTTCCGGGTCCACGCTGGTGCTGCCTTGGCTAGATGGCAGGCCGAAGAAAGGGTGGAAATGAGGAAGCGACTGAAAGAGGGTGGTGTCGCAATCGACACTAACAAGCTCTTCATCGAAGACGCTGAAGCGAATGACAGCGAAGTGAACGACGGTGCCGGGAGGGCAACTGCTGGTGGGGATACTACGAAATGAGAACCGGACGATGACCTTAAGACGAATGGCATGAAGTAAGATGAACGGCCTGCTGGACAGCCTGAATGCCGCTAAGCCAGCGAAGTACGAGAGAGATGAAGACACGTGGAAGAAGCAAGCGTTGTTCATGAATTCACTTGATCGGGAGGCCGTTGATCGCAACGGGCGTGTGGTTTTCAGCCATAGACTTCATTCTTCCAGTAAGCAATGATGCAATTTGATTCGAACATTTTGGCAGTGGCTGTCGCAGGTGGGCCGGCTCAACGCGCGGTGTTCCCTCCTGCCAAAGTACATAAAAGCACAGGGCGCCAAACCCTAGGTGAAGTAGTGCAGTGTGAGCAGCTTGCCTTAACATGTCGCACGTAGATGCTGTAGTCGAGACAGGCAGGCTATACGGTTGCAGTGAAGTGAAGCAACTTCGGAGTCACAACAGTCTGACGACCTTGTGGTTGGGTTCACAGACGCGCTTCAAACAGGCATTGGCTCTATTATGAGACTTGAGCGAACGTCTGCCGCAGCTCTTTTGAGACTAGCATGCCAAGTCATGCACGACCAGAGCAAGTGTGACCACGTCGAAACCCCTCCCTTCGACTTTCTCGTGTTGCTCCCCCTGCCCGAAACATGGTGCCTGACAACAGGCACACCAAGACCATTTCTGATCTGGCGTCGTACCTGTACGCCCCTTCCTTCTGGCTCGATGTAGATATCCACGAAGCCACATTTCGGACAGGACTTTTTGTTGTCGTCCATGCGTCTTGGCCTTTCGAGCTACCTTAGTGCTCTGCTACTTCGTATTCAAACCTGATTCGCTTGAGAAAGGCGAACAATATGAGCCGATCGTCAATGACTCTGCGAACCAATTTGTGGACGAAATTACACGTTTCCGAATACGACTCGCGGACACAGTTTCAATACTGGCTTCGCCCGGTACGCTCTGGGTACTTGAACGTCACTGCATTCGAGTTGACTTGCTCTTACCTGACGTGATCTGTAGCTGCAGAGGTATCTAAATCAAGAGCTGGGCCATGGTCAGTGGAGTGTAAATTACGGGAAGATGCCAGTGACAGTATCGCCAGACCAGCTCAACACCCTCCTTATCGTACATCAGAAGAGGGCTGGTGACGAAGAAATGCAGACTGCTCATCAGTCGCAGCAGTAGCGAGCCGCAAATACATATCCGAAGTACTCACAAGTGATCACGACAGAGGAGACCTGGCTGCCGGAGTGAGGCGTGTCTGGAAAACACCTTTTGACAAATTTATGTGCTGGTAAAGTCCGAGTAGTGGCAAAACGTTCAAGCAAGCACACAAGGAATTGTATGTAGCATAGGCAACGACGCCTCCATTGTTATTCTCGCTCAGATCACCTCATCCGCTACACAATCGCGGTGCTCATCGTGATGTACCACAAAGGACACCATCCCATATATGGTCTAGCGTGAATCCTGCGCAATGCCTGTCTTCGTGCTCATCTTGAGCGTCGCGTATCAACGGCGAATCCATGATCAATATTCTTGTCCTTGAAGGGTCGACCAAGATGCTGTGAGGGCCGACTCAGATCAGTACGATACCTTGGACCGCGAGTCGTACCTGACCGCTTCCAGAAGCTCGGCCGCACAGTGCCGCGTGATGTCACCACTATTTGCCGTGCAACCGTCCCCACCCCCCGTCCAAGTCTAATAAGCTTATCAACTTAGTTTCAACTTGAAATCACCGACAGCTACTCAGCCTCTACGTGGTGGTCAGCCTCTTCAATAGACTCTCCGCCAGTACAACGCCCGCATCCACTTAGACACAAACAACAACATGTCCGAGCCCTCCTCATCCGCCAGCTCCGGCGCCCTAAGCCCGACCGACGCCGCCCACGAAACCTTCAAAACAGGCCTCTACCATCTCCCACGAAGCCCCACTCATCACCTTCGTCAAATCCTTCTATGGCGGCCTCCTCCTCTCCGCCGGCGGGCTCCTCAGCCTGACCATGAAAGGCGGCGCGACCGACATGTCGCCGGGCATCGAGCGGCTGCTCCAGGGCATCACGTTCCCTGTCGGGCTCGTGATCATCTACTTCGTCGGCGCGGAGCTCTACACGGGATACCCGATGTGGTTCGCGATCACGGCGCTGGAGCGCAAGGGCACGCCGTGGCTGTACGCCAGCCGCGGCGCCGCGAGCTGGCTTGGCGGCCTTGCCGGCGCGCTGTCGTTCGCGTACTTCTTCACGTATCTCACGCGCTCGCTATCCGAGGACCCATTCCGGTCCGGGCCTGTCGAAATGGTCACGACTGATATCGTTGATGCACCGTGGCATGTCATTTTCCTCAAGGCGATTCCGTGCGGGTTCTTGGTCACGATGGCCATGTTCTTGGGCAGTCAAAACAAGGATGGGATCTCCAAGGCGATGGGCCTGCATCTGCCGTTCTTCTTGAGTGTTACGGCTCGATACCCGCATATCGTCGAGTATATGTATGTTTGTGCTGTGGGTATATTGTTGGATGCGCCGTTGGGGTGGGGTGCTTACTTCTGGAAGTGCCTCTTGCCGATCACGCTGGGAAATACGATCGGTGGGGCGGGTTTTACGGGTGTCTATCAGTGGTTTGTGTTTATGGAGTGTGAGAAGAGAGGCTGGACTTCTGAGGCTAAGACTGGAGGGGAGGAGAACGAGGATGGGCGTCTGAGGTTGTGATGGGTGAATTGGCAGACTTGAAATCCGCGCTGGTTTTGAGCAGAGGAATTCTTCGCAGTATGATCTTTATGACAATTCATGTTGGCTTCATTCACATATCTTCCTCGCGACTCATTTGGGCAGGAGATGGTGCGACTCCAGATGACCTCTCTTTCGGTCAGGTCTTCCCTCTGACGTTGGTGGCAGTTCCTTCTGCGAAGCTCCCGCCCTCTGCAACCGGCCAATTCGGTCTTTCAAGCCAGAATTTCTGGTGACTCTGCTTTCCCTTAATCGTAGCTTCAAAGTTCAATGGATCCATCATGCTCACGACCTTGGGTCTATTATCGTTCCAACCAGGCCCTACACGCTCCATCTTGTCGTAATCGAGATAGCGTTTGCTGTCATGAGGCAGAAACCGGCCAGGGTGCATAATATTGAGCCACAATGTAAAGAGTACCATTGGCGCAGCTTCAAAAGCGTAGAGGTACCACTCTGTATTGAGGATGTCCTCGCACGTGTTGCCGCAGGTGCCCGTGCCCACGAAGTGGAGGATGTTGAACTTCTCGACCGCGCGAAAGACACAGCGTAGCAGTACAAGCCATGAAGTCCCGTACAGCGTGAAGCATACGGTGCGTACATTGCGTGTGAGCATCCCGGCTTTCGCACAGCGATGGTAGACACGACCAACCAAGGCCACAAAGACCAGCTCCACCACACCCTGTAGTACGGCTCCAGCGGCCAGCTCACTGGCACCTTTCTTCAATAGGGCTCTGTCGCCCTTGGCTGCCGAGAGATTAGCAGATCCAAGTGCCGTAAGGACTTCAACGGCCGCACCAAGATAGATGAAGAAGTAGACGATGCGGCCTGGGTGAAGCGGTGCGTGCATTGGCAGGTAGTGCATCAGTTGGCCCAACATTTTGTACTCGGCAGCGGCGTAGACTGGGGGTCCCATATAGATGAGCATGTACTGGGCAGTATAGAGACCTAGGTCGGTAGTTCTTCGGACGGAGAACGAGCGTACTACCCAACCGCTCGTGAAGATGGCGCCTCCCCAAATCATGAAGAACGTGACGCGCCAGTACCTGTATCGGCTGTGGAAATGTTAGAGCTTGGCGTGAAGGGCTCGTATCTCACTTACATATTTTGCCATATGTGAAGGACTAGCGAAGCGCCAATGGTAATAGCGAAGACAGCTGGCAGTGCGCCATCTGGCTGGTAGGAGTAGTATTCTGTAGGTTCGGTGCTCGAGCTCATGATTGTGGTGATACTGGAGCGACGGCGTTAGGTTGATATGAAGACACAAGTGCAATCAGGCAAACACAGGTCGACTGGTGTTATTGTCTTGCTGTCAGTTACAGAATTAGCCTTGGAGCATACTGCATCCCCCTATATATCGTCAATTCCGGCATCGTGTTCCTTGCAAGTTTCAGGCACGACTGCGCATTTTCCCAAAGCCAATGATGGACTAAGAAGGGGCGGTACATAGAGCCTGGAAGCGATTGAGCGTAGCACATCGGCTACGATTGAGTCCTCGAGCAATAAGCATGGAGTATGTGTTTAGAGGTTCCTCCGTAGTTGCCAAAGTCAGCACAGTCTCGCATCCTTCGAAAATGTCCACTGTAAGCAAGGAGCATGAATGTGCAGGTGTTCTACAGCATGACCGGCTCTACGGCCTGTTGAGCAACGAATGAAATCCATGCACAACATCGGTGGCTTCATTTCGTGACTGAATATCAAACATGATCAACTTGGAATTGATGAGAAGTCATTCGAGGAAGACCCACAGAGCGCTGCGTAGCTCCCGAAACGGCTTAGTGCTGTTGTTAGCAGAATGCGCAGCGAGGCTTAGCTCCTCCGAGGGCTGAAGCGTGTCGACATGCCATCCACCTCTCAGAAGAAGCTCGAAGATCCGCCCATATCTGAACGTGTGGCATGGGTCAGATGGCCTAAGTCTTGACTTTAACATCGGGCACCGGGCACCATCGTTACACACGCGGGTCGTAGCAGGGGGATGTCATGTCCAAGGTGGGTAAGACTGTCAGAACAGCAAATAATCCGGCAGCGAGCAAGGTAATCGGCTCTTGTAACATGTTGTGCCCAGTTCGGAAGCCTAACACTTCGTGTACGCTGCCTCGGGACAATCAATCTCACACTTATTATGAGGTCGGACAACTTGTGTTTCTTTGACTGCAGAGACCGCAGATTTGCGACTTTGAACATCCCGTCGGACGAAAACGTCGCCAATTGGCTGAACGTCTAGTGGCTAAGCCCAGCCAGGCAACACGCTTCGACCTCCCTGTACAACAACACGACGTATGCCTCTGTGGTGCGAGACGTTCCAAGCCCCTTACTCTATTCCCACGCAATTTACGAGCTTAGCAGAATCGTCTGAACAGGACACCCTGTCGAGGCAGATACTGGCACTTTCAGCATGCCTGGAGTACCTGCAGGGAAGGCATGTGACAACTGTCGCAAGCAGAAAAAGAAAGTATGTCGACAGGTGACCCACGTGATCTGTACGCTCTAACTGACCTTATGGAAGTGCGATGAAGCAAGACCAATGTGCTCACGATGCATTCGTCTCGAGTTAGTTTGCGTTGGTTCTGGGCAAAAGCGATACAAATTCAAGGGTCCTCAATTCTTTCGGAAGCAGCCACATCAAGGTCCGGCGACATGTATTGCCAACAATCGGAAGCATTTGGTCACTAGACCGAGCTCTAGTCCGTCTAATGAATCAGATCTCTTGGCCATCTCCTTTGTTGATACGATCAAAGAGTCGACAGACATCAGGTTCAACCTCGCATGGAACTATGGGGGATTTCTTGGAGAGACTGTTCAGCGCTTAGGTACAAATCAGGCCCTCGACGCTTCCATCAAAGCGTTAGTGACCACACATACTGCATTTTGTACTCGAAGAGATGATACAATGGCAGCTCTAGTGCACTACTCCTCCGCATTGAGTCAGCTAAGAATTTGTCTGGATGATCCTGTCAAAGCATGCGATGCGAACACGCTCTGTGCGGTTGTCGTTTTGCTGATATGCCAGGTAAGAGCTTCATCCTCTCCAGGAGCCCAGTATTGACGGAGCAGGGCTTGAACGGAGCAGAAGGCCTGCGGTGGACAGGGCACTGCGAAGGAGCTGCGCAAATTCTAAGGGCTCGTGGATTTTGCAACCCTGAGGACGTGTTCGAGCGAAGCATACTCATGAGCTTGAGAGGACCTGTGGTAAGCTAGGACGTGTCCTCCACGAATTGTTCGGCTGACAAATAATCAGCTCTTCGAAAGCGTACTTAACCATAAGATTGATTTGAGCCCGCTGGAATGGCAGCTCCTTATCGACGCCAATTTCCGCCAAGAAACCCCTGAGGACAAAATGATGCGCTGCCTGGTTCATCTGCGAGATTTCTTGCACTGTCGCAGGAACAATCCTAGCGGTCCAGGTGAACTTCGCCATTACGTACCGGACTTGCGAAACCACTATCAGGAAACGAAGGATATATTGACCTGTCAACGAGAACGACTCGCCGCATACGAGAAAAAGTATTCAAGTGTACCAGAAGTACCACTCTCTACGAAGGTCCACTGCGCATGCCAGGCGGGATATGGTGTCGGGCTCGTTATTGCAATCGTCTACAATTGTGTGCTCAGCGCTCTATCTCCAGAAGATGGCGATCTTGGCTCGGACTCGACCGCGTTTGTATCAGATGTACTAGCTCTTGCAAAGGAAGCTCGGAAATATAGACCTCTGGGTTCGAGCTTTGTAGCTCCATGCCTTGGGGCTGCTTGGGTGGGCACAACCTTTGACAACATGAAGCTTGAAGTGGAAAGAGTCTGGGAAGAGTACGGTGGAGACCTTGTATCGGGACTACGAAAACTTCCACTTACAGAACTAACATGGATATCTCGACAGTTGCGACTGATTGACTGAAATGTACCCTAAGAAACGGAGTGGGCGGGAGATGTGCATAGCGATTGCAAACACTGGAATCAGGTTGCTAATCTCCTCCCCTCTCGTGTTCGAGGATCATGTCACCACTCCTTCTCCGTGGAATCATATCCCTGCGCAGACACTGTACAGAGCCAAGATCCACGTAAGGACCACCTACAGCAGGTAAGCAACGAAGACCTCAAAACAGGTATCGAAAGATCTTGAAGACGACGCTGAGCTATATCTACGCTGGATCAACCTCCCCACGAGTCATGACCACTATCCAAATAGCATTTTATTCTCAATGTGTTCCAGTACGTCTAGTACGACGCTCCAAGAAGTCACAGACACCTTTTCTCGCCGAATTCATTCTCAGATGGCTGTTTGGTCTTCATACATTCATTCCGTCGCTTGGTGTCTTCCAGAATTAGGCTGATGTGCCAAAAGAACAAAACTCGTCCAAGGCCTTCTCAAAGACCTCGAAGCGATCTTCTTCAATCATCTTGCGCAAGCGTTGTCTTGCTACAGAGCCAGGTTCGAACTGCGCCCAGTCCGGCTGACCTAGCTCCAGCATCCACGCAATCATGTCCGTTCCACCATCCAAATACATGGCCTTGTGCAAGAGCTGCCATAATTCTAAGTTTTTCCTGGCTTGTCCGTCGTATGCGAATTTCAAGTTTCCTGCGGAATAGACAGCCGTCAGCTGTACTCCTGCCTCTGGTCCGTGGTCTAGGGCAACGATATGGAGCTCACAAGCGAAAGACTTCCGGTAATTTATCAACGCCAGCTGAACGCGTACGTGACCCATCCAGCCATCGTTTTCCAGACACCGCGATTCGAGCACGCTCTTCACCTCAAGGTAATCGAGATTAGGTAGAGACAAGACTTCGACGCGGTCGACGCCATCGTTTTTCTGCATCAATGACAGGGACGAGCAGCTCGTCATCGTGGTAGAAGAGGTTCTCCAGCTCAAAATCGCGACTAGACAGTCGTCTCAGCCTCTGACAGAGGGCAGCAACTGGTGGCAACACGGCCGATAAGGAAGTGAATGGTCTCGCAGTTTTGAACGTGGCTGTGCGAAAAAACACATTGACCGTTTCTCTGCACACCAACCTGCTGACATAGAATAAGGGATGCCCTAGACACCCGGCTCGAACATTTCCCGATGAAGAAACTTCCCAGACGCACTTTGGAGGGCATCGGGTAGGGATTAATTTTCCTGGCTGATAGAGGTATTCGACGTAGGGATCTTCGCCCTCCATGTCGCTTTCAGCTTCAGTGCAAGCATCCGTGCTGCACTGTGACTTGTCCTCATTGCGATGCGGCCGCTTCATGATGGTCACGTACTCATCGAGGACGTACAACCAGATCAGAACTCGAAGTTCGGCACGAAGCGCCAACAGATGGGATTGGTCGACCGTTTCGGGGACATCCTCCCCTTGTGGACCGGCGGGTTGTCGAATCCTAGTCTTGTCGTAAGGTTAGTCGACCAATCAAGACAGTTGTTGTGGGTAGAGGCTTGTCCGTTGAGTAGGTGAAGTTCTGATAAGACGGCCTTGGTGCAAGACTGGAGGATGTATTGGATAAGCAAAGCTGTGAGACATAAGATATTGTACTTGAAGAAGCAGGTGCTACATGACGGTCATCGCAAACAAACACGATGACGCCAGTGCAAGTGACACTTTCACCCGTGTCAGTCGAAATGTAGGCCATGACACAAGCAACACCCTGTTCGGCCTGACAAATGCACAACCATTAGCAACACTTTGGTATTGTCCATGGCAGAAACTGTCGATCCTGGACGGTGAAGTCTTCATCACATACGTTAGGAGCAGGGGCCCCGAACATGCAGTATCCCTTTTGGATTGCTGTTTGAAGTTGTCTTTGTCCAGCATAGAGCAACTTATGCATGACAGTACCCCCATATTCTGCTACCGTACTCATGAGATTTGGCCGAGACGGCATTTTCCAATCAGTTGATGTGCGTGTTTGTACTGCAGTGAAGGTTGATAAGTGTTTATCCTACGGGTTCCACATACGGCGGTGCATTCGTGCAGTTAATGCATATCGGGGCTGGGGCCGCCAGTGCCCTGCGTCCCCAGGCCCGTGGCAGGCTACGATAGGCGGCTAGCGACCCCTCGACGGCAGCAGCCGCGTTATCAGAGCCAGCCAATGCGTGCGCGGCCGAGTCTCTGCGCGTCATGATTCTGGGAGGCATCGCTAACAGCAGTTCTTATCTACTCTTGCAACAACCATCAACATCATCTAATGCACATACTTCGCCACCATTTCTAGACCGTCACACACCGCGACAATGTCGTCGCGAGATCCATCGCCAACTCGTGCGAGCGAGCAGACGCCCCTCCTCTCTCGCACCGACAGCAACACCGAATACGAAGCAAACGGCCAGGTCGAATCCACAGACGATACACCCACTAAAAGAAGGACGAAATGGCCTATCGCTGCAGCCATCGGTGCTCTCACCATATTCATGCTCCTCGCTCTTATCTTCGGCTTCGCGACCCCGAGCGCAGTGGAAGAATATGTGAAAGAAGCAATGCAATTTGAGGCTGACAACCTATCGATCGAGAACTTCACGGACACGGGTATTCGAGCACATATACAGGGAACCGTATGGCTTGACGCGAGCCAGGTTCATAAGAAGCCAGTACGGGACTTGGGAAGGTTTGCGACATACATCGCGAAAGAGGTAGAGTCCGGCGAGACGCGCATGGATGTGTTTCTGCCCGGCTATGGAGACGTGCTGCTTGGAAGCGCGACCCTGCCACCTGTCAAGTTAAATGTCAGGAATGGCCATTACAACTGGATTGATGTCGTAGCAGATCTGAGACCCGGCAACGTCGAGGGTATTAGAAGGCTGGCGGATGATTTCATGAATCACAAGCTGCGAGACATCACCGTCAGAGCTGTTGTCGATGCACATGTTAAAAGTGGTCTCGTCAGCCGGAACCAGAGGGTAACCCAGTTCGTCACTCTCGAGGCTGGGCAAGCGCCTCCCATGCCAGAACCGGAACTAGAAAGCTTGCATGTCGAAGAACTGAAAAGGGATGGTCAATCGACTGGCATCAAGGCCTGGGCGAAGTTGACTGTGGCCAACCATTATCCCGTTCGATTGAATGTGCCACCCATGACTTTTGATGTGCTCTTACCAGACTGTGAGGATGACTACCTGCTTTTCGCGACCACCACGAGTGAAACGCTTGAGATTGTGCCGAAGAAGAACATCACCGTCGAGGCGACGGGGTGGATGACTAAGCTCCCAACCAGCTTGACAACTGCATGTCCGGGTAGCAGCAAAAGTCCATTGGATACGTTTGTTGCGAGCTATATGAAAGGAAAGGATGCGACAGTGTACATCCGAGGCGGTAAGCAGACGCCAGAGACACCGGCTTGGATTGGAAAGCTCCTCCAAGACACCATCGTGCCTGTTCCGCTCCCCGCGCGGCCATTCGACAACATGGTCAAGAACTTCAGCATGAGCAACGTGCACTTTAGCCTGCCAGATACGCCAAAGGGTCGGCCAATGATAAGTGCTACAGTCGGCGTATTGGTCGGCTTACCAAAAGACATGAACTTCGATATCGATGTGAGCCGTGTCCGAGCCGACGGCGCAATCTTCTACCAAGGTGAAGAAATGGGCAAGCTCGACTTGCGCAAATGGCAAAAAGCACGTTCCCACAAGTCCCGCGGCGATCTCCTAGTTGAGTCCGAGGTCGTCGACTCCCCTCTCAACATCACAAACGAGGATGTCTTTGCCAAGGTGATCCAGAAGATGGTCTTCGAACACAATGGCGTGTCGCTAGACATGAAATCTGTTGTTGATGTCGATGCTACCACTGCACTGGGCAGCTTTGTGATTTCAGGCATACCGAGCAAGGGTACGATCTGGGTTGATCCCCCAAAGACAGGCGGTTTCGAACACAAGGTCGGTGAAATTTCTGTCGTCGATACGAGTGAGACCAAGTTGACGATGCAAGCGAGAGTGACGATCACTAATCCGACGGACTACTACGCTGATATGCCACGGGTGGATGCTGAGCTATTCGTGAACGGGACGAAGATGGGCAATGCATATGGCGGCGGAAAAATCAAGCCTGGTGACAATGAGATTGTGAGCTTTGTGGAATGGGAGAAGACCAGCATCGGTGCCGAGTTCCTGTCGCAGTTCATTTCTGGCTACAACGTGAGTTTGACGATTAAGCCTGGTAAATTGCCGGGTCTACCAGAGATTCCGATGAACATTACTGTTCCGGTGCCGCAAATGTTTGGAAAGTTTCTGAAGGACACAACGGTACGTCCCTCTAAGCAGTGCGACTGACGGTACTGATGACTAATTCTGCCTAGATTCACATCCTCTCGCAAACAGCAACGTTCGTTCTTTTCGCACCCGTAGCCATGTGGGTTACGAGCATCCACTCGACAGCGTATTACAACGGGTCTGATATCGGCACGATCGATTGGGAATACCCGTTCGCTGTCAAGCCTGGTGACAATCTCACACCAAGGTTGCCACTCGACTGGAATTCACCCGGCGCTGGATTGATTCGCGACGCTCTAGGAGGAGGACTGAAGATTGACGCATTTGCTAACATTGGTATGAGGATTGGACAATTCAGGCAAAACATCTGGTATGATGCGAAGGGAACAGGGGCACATGTAAGATTGTAGGTACAAAGCAGGATACGGGGTTATGTAAATTGAAAAGATTGCTGGCTACTGCACAAGTGAAGGAAGATGTCTTGCGTTGGAGCACATATGAAAGTCCACATGTTTTGAGAGCTTGGGCAGTGTGAACTCTATTGCGACGGACCTGCAGCTGCAGTTGGGCAGCAATGGGCTCGAGTCACCCCTCAACATTCAATACCCTCGGAGCCATGCCAGACATAGTCGCAATTGTCAGATGACCTCGCCCAAAGTGTCAACGTGTATGCATTTCGGCATTCCAGCATTCCCAAGTTCGATACGCGCGGATCAAGAGTAACCAGCGTGACGACCATGTCCCACTCGCACACCAGAAACTGGATCTGTGATTGTCAACAGAAATGAAGAGTCGGTATGAAGCGATGCTCAGGCATCTGGTCAGAGACAAGCGTACAACGCAGAACAGTGATACCGATATCCTGTATGTAGAAGCGAACAGAGTAATTCAGAAGTGTACGGGATGAAGCACAAGCTTGGTGGAACGATGCAGTCCAAACACGACCTTTGACTCCTGACATGATATAGTCCAATATAAGCTTGATAATCTCTTCAGCCATTTCGGCAACACCATGCCTGTCCTTCATCCTTTTCGGACTGAGCAAGATGGCCTTGTTACGGTGTATTAGCTTGCCTTAGAACTCAATATGTTGCAAAAAGTGAGCCACAACTGCAAAGATCGCATACTTGTTGGACAACGACCACGTATCAAAAGAGAGGTGGATTTCAGACTTAACCTAGCGACACCCGACCAATAACTCGGGCTATGGTTGATTCGGATGTTACCACACGTCTGCGGTCGGGGATAACACCCTGGGCGGAATTGTCGTTCAAATAGATGGTAAAGCTGATGTCAAAGGCGTTCGCGAGATAAGAGCGACGAAGCATCGACAGCCACGTGTCTGTGCAGATGAGTCTGATGATCACATGCTAAGCAGGCCCAGTCGAGCGCAGTGGATTCATTCGTCCACGGCCAAACGGAGAATGCAGGCACCAAGAAGAAACAGAGATCTTGTGATGGCCTCGAGCGAAGAAGAGTCAGGTATTGGGACCACGAAGTCCGCTTGCTGGATTCATCAGAACGTCGGTGACTTGTGCCAGGATCTCGGTATTGGTGGTCGGGTGTCACATGCTGCAAGAGTGAACATGTCATGGTTCATCTCTACATCGCGCGACATACCTCCACTTCGTACCGTTGTCACAGCACCAGTGGCGCTCAGTCTCAGTCTTCGTCCAAGACTTCGATTTCCTGAGAGGGTTTCCAGATCTCAACCTCACAACCGCCGCGAAGAATGGCAATTTGTATCGTAGTCATAAGGCGATGTGCAGCTCTTGAATCTGTTGTGCGTTTTAGTCAATGTCCGATCAGCTTTATGAAAACGGACAACATTACGGTTGTAGACCCCACCGTGAAACATAGAAGTGGCGTCCTTGCCAATGCCGCTATTGATTAAAGCTTTCCCACCAGGGTGGTCCTCAGCGAAATCACCAACATCGTGAATCACGCCTGCGACTACGAGCAAAGGCCGGCCTTTGACGACTTCATTCTGATAGTCATCCCACTCCATTATTGGTAAGTACTCGAGAGAGGAATGCAAGCCGGTCTGCCTCAGATCCAGACTTTTCTGTTCTTGCTGGAGTCTGCCCTTTTCGATTTCGTTCTGGCGAAACGTCTTGAGGTTATGCGCGAGCCCTAGTTCTTTCCAAACCCAGATTATCCACTTCGTTGGATCATATTGATGCCAGGCAATAGCATTGCGGTAGTCGGACGGGAATTCATGGTGAAAGTTGTGGTATCCTTCTCCGAGAGTGATAAGCGCGGTGATTACATGATCTCTTGGGGAGTTCAGATCATCAAATGTATGATCTCCCAGCCAGTGTGCAACAGAATTGACACAGAAGGTCGATTGCTGAACAAGAAAAGCTCGTATAACGCCAGCGTAGATCAGACCACCCAGATAGTCGCCCCAAAGGCCCCCAATACAGCAGGGTAGGAAGTAAGCCATTGCAATTGCAATCGGCGAATAGTAATAATGCTGCCATGCCACGATCGGGTCATTCGTCAAGTCGGAGATGTCAGCATGAGCCTGACATTCAGGATCATGTTTGAAGATCAACCATCCAATGTGCGCGTAGAGTAACCCCTTACGTACCGAGTAGGGGTCTTTGGCGGTGTCTGTATAGCGGTGGTGTGATCGATGGTCGTAGGACCAGTTGATGATGGAATGCTGCATTGCGCCGGCCCCGACGGCAGCAAGCCAGATTTTTAACGGCCGACTGGCAGTATACGATCTATGCGCCCATAGCCTGTGATATCCTAGCGACAAGTCAATACCGCGTGGACAATCATTTGGTGTTGCGATTACAAACCTGCTGTAATGCCTAAGCCAGTAGTGACGTGGTAGATGGCTGCCAATATGGTGGTTTTGGTCTGCAAGGGCGTGAATGCTGCCGCAATCAGACCTAGGATCGGAACCACGACCACCCATATCAGATTCTCCCAGAGAATATGGTCGAACCAGTCTGGAAGATTCAAGGTCTTGACAAGATAAGACCGTGGTGCCAACTTGGGCTGACTTATTGGCATGGCTGCGAATAGTTGTGCTCACATTCCACAGAGGGACTGAGCAAACGTTATGTATCGATAATTGTTTCTGGCGCGAAGGACGTTTTGTCAGGCATGGCAGTCAGGGCTTGGCCGAAGGGGTCCAGAGCCTGTGACGAGCATCTCACATCGACGATGATGCTTGACCTCCGCTTTAAGCTGCGCGTGGGAGAGATGCGTTCGCGGCATTCACCGAACCAGGTCCCCGCTACGCTAAGGGAAAAAGACCACGGACAAAGTAGGGCAGACGGGGACAGGTTCCACAGCTTTTATCCACCATCATGAAGCTAAACTCGAAACGACATCTGAGCTCCACCAATCCGTACACGTGGAGAAGATATCGTAGATACTTGTACCCTGCAAAGCTTCTCGGAAATGTGATGCGGAGATGCAGGCCTTTTTGGTGGCATTCACAGGGCGATCTCGCAGATCTTGCACTGATCTTGTTTCGACTTGGCGGCATTCTGCACGACACTGGTTTAAGCTCTTGCTCCACCACATGTATCTGTTTATCTACCTTGCGCCCATGATCTCGGTGGTTCATACAGTGGCCAGAATGAACAATGACATCATGTCTGAAGTACTACGACTGGGCTACACAACTAGATATAGGGGCTTATTTCCTACCTCACCTAGAGTAGTGCTCTAGCACATCTCATTCGACTTTGGTGGAGTATAGTCGCAAAAGTAGGCGTTCAGATCTTGTGTATCGCAATTTGATTCTAGAAGAGGATTCTACCATCGCCTGAACTCTGAACCAGCTTGCGGTCACCACTCTGCCAATCACTATTGGGTGTCACAGATAGAAAAGGCCAACTTAGGTCATGTCAACGATTGTATTATGTCTAATCTAGCTCTTCTCCCCAAAGAGGAACGCGTTGCCATAGTTGACCCTCGTTCAACGCCAAGCCAACGCGTTGACGGGCTGACGTCACCGCGTCTCGCGACATTGGGGATGTCGCTTAAAGTTACACTTACAGCATGATTCCTTTTCACCTTTTCACGCGGATGAGTAGAAAGATCTGCGGCTCACTATCGTCTACGTTGCGATCTCTTGTCCCCTTCGACACCGGCCTTTCGAGGTCGACCTCATCTCCGGTGACCATGGCGAGCACGTCGTACAAGTATGGTTAGGGCTTGGCGGCGCCGATCTTTGCCCTCTTGGGAGACGCCCAAATACTGGCTGTGAGGCCTGAGACAGCAAGTGCTACTTTGTGTCAACCGGCTCACGTACGTCTCGTGAGAGCTGAACAATACATCCACTTTGAAGGTCTAGCTCATCAGTCTTTTACAGGCTCGGCCGTGCAAATGCCACCAGAAGCAAGCGTTGGGCTGTACCCTCTGCTACCCTCAACCGGGCGAGATTCTGTGTCATAGGAGGCAGACATGCAGGAACAGCACCCTTGCCTAGCCGTTCAATGGATAGGACAATCCTAATCATGGTATGCTGGCTTAGCCAAGCTCATCTTGTCGTGGAGGCTGGCAATTATATTCGACAAAGAATGGTGCTGATCAATGGTGCCAGAACGATGGTACCAGAAATACATCGATGGCGGCCTTGTCTCTGACTTAAGAGTCTATATAAAGATCTCGGCCTCGGCGAGAACAGGTCGTCGCAACGGTGACGTTGCGCGGAAGCTATTGACTGCATCCTCTTTGTAATCCATAGAAGGACACCTCGATGCATTCGATCCCTTTGATCGAGCGGGACGAACCCATTGCTACCTTTGACCAGACGAGTCTACGCACTGTTCGCTGCTTTTCAATTTGACAGAAAACGTTGAAAGTGCTAGCGCTAGATTCCTGGGAATATCATCGTGCTCTTGATAGCAACCAAGTGAGGAGATCAGTAGTTGATAGTCGGTGGGAAACGCAAAATCTGGCTCGAAGTTGATCCACAGGACTTAATCCGTTACAAGCCACGGTGACCTGAGCGCTGCCGGCGAAGAAGTGGCAGGATCATCAGAGTCTGTGTGTGTTGTTTCTGATGAAAGTTGCATTTGCGGTGGGGGATATTGAATTGCACAGTTCTGAGTCTTCGTATCAGTTTGGTATGTCTTTCGCACTGCCCGTGCTTGTTTAGACGGGCAAACGCCAGGATCTTGACCCGGGGTACTGATAGACAGTTGTGAGTAAACTTGCATAGCAGCGAACGTGGAGAGCGGTCAGAACCGTGGGCAAGTGCTTTCTGACTATGGTCCGCGGGTAGCAGCCTCGGAGCTCAGAAAGAATGACGTGTGGCACCTGCGTGATATAGTCGACTCGATTGAACCATGACTCTAGCATATTGCGCTTACCAATACTCGCGTGACGGAACTACCGTGATCGCCATCAGCCTATCCTCTTCCAAGGCAGACCACTGTACCCCAGAATCTGCGAAAAGACCTCGTCACGACGTACCAGTCCTGCTACCTGATGCGATGGCCCATTGCCCTGACTCACGAAAAGAAGACCGAGCGCTTGTTTCGTGTGAGATGATTCTGAAATCTGCTCACGATAGTGTGTTAGCTTGCCGAATCAACACACTAGTAGGGGGTTAATGGCTACACACCTTGTGGATAGCCTCTAGACCAGAGAAAGGCATGCGCCAGATCGGATCGCGGGACCCGCGCAGCACAAACGATATCGAGGAAGTAGTCGCTAAAAGTCTGCCGGCCGTTTTGCCTTCCTTGCAGTTGTAGATTCCGATCAACTGAGTTTCATCGGTCTGGTTGCGGTCGTTGATGCCAGACGATTGATTCCTGTCACGTACTCCGGGACCTTGGCTTGAGCCGATGGAACTTGGATCTCTGTTCTGTGAGAGTTGCTGTTCGGCTTCGGCTTGGAGCCGCGCGATTGCCCAATCGACTAAAGATGCTGGTTAGCCGAGATGCTCGTATGTATGGTATTCTGGAGACTATACCATGTGTGGGCATCTTCCACATCACCCACGTGAACGGCGAAGTGAGTAATCTATACCGTGGAAAGCGACGACCCACTGGTGACATAATGAAGAACAGAACTCCCATTGAGTAGCAGCTCATCTTCACAAGCAACCAGGTGGGCGTCATCACGACCAGCACCAAGGCGCCAAACAACATGCATAGTGAAGTACTGGTGCGGACTGGATCTCGCCATTCATAGGCGCTGACACTCCGTTAGCAATAGGTACCAGAATAGGCAAACAAGCGATACCGACTTCTGCATCATTTCGAGGGTGTCTGCCACATGCTCACAAAGACAGAATAATGCTGGTGCTGCTTCATCGATCGCATGACCCACCCAGTCCTTCGTGCCGTGCTGAGTTATCAACTCGGTAATGTGCCGTGCGGTCGCCTCTTTGTCTTCTCCAATGATGATTCTAGCACGCATCTCAAAGAGACTGGAAGGATTCCACCGCTTATAGAGGGTGCTGATGAGCATATAAAGCATCTGGCTTATCAACAAAGACTCTAGACAGGAAGTGTGCACTCACCGCTCCGCTTGCAAGTTGGTTGTAAAACACTAGAAGGAAGTATACAGCCATACAAGCCGAACTCTTTGTAGGATCTTTCCAGTGACATATGCTTTGCGCTTTCATGAACAGAATTTGCAGGGGTGTCGATGCAACAACCACTCGCTCGAAACTTGACTCTAGTAGAGCATGATCGGGTTCATCCATCTGTGGTGATTTACCGAGATAGTGCTGCGCATGTTTTTCCAACCAATACTGTAGGAGCTAGAGAAGTTCTTAGCAAAGAGTCAGTGGCGGTATAGCTACCTTACTAGCTTGCTATAGATACTCCATTGCGCTGGTGAACTTTCAGATTCACGACTCTCAAATAGCGGTGGTCGCTGTGGCGGTAGTCCAGGTTCCCGCATGATTTCGACTTTTCTTACATGCCGGTCCACACTCCAACGGACGAATTCATCCTGCCTCAGATGTTTCAATTGCACCAAAGTCTCCATCTCAGCAATCACCTCGTCCTCTGTCGATGCGTCCTCGACCTTCTGCTCTTGGCGTAGGATGTTCACGCTGGCTCCATGTGATACTGCTGACTGGCCTATATTTTCTGCAAACTCAACCCCGCCTTGATCAGAAATCAATTTCTTCACCGTCACAACTGGCTCGCATATTAGCTTCTTGATAGGTGGCATGTTTGGTTTATCTTCAATGACGTGGTTCAGCCGCATCTTCTTAGTGTCTAGAGACGGCGTGGGTGCAAGTAAAGGTGCTGGTTCATCATTGTCCACCCGTAATCCTGGCTGGTCAGCAGAATTTGTGTGCCTATCATATATAGAATTCTTGATTCTGTCCAAGCCGAGGCGTGGATGTATCAATGTAATAAACTTCTTGCCAATACTTCGACGGATACAATGTTTCCCGCCGTGAATTGTTTCTGCAGTAGGTCGAGCGTTAGTCACACCGTTGACCGGAGGGCTTTCATGAATCTGTGCACGGTCGA
>Ga0066648_10000826_pt1 | contig 19026 bp, 7 predicted proteins | sample CryGeyCG12114_NA_FD_59537 | JGI IMG/M metagenome (GOLD analysis project Ga0066648, IMG submission 59537) | Groundwater microbial communities from aquifer - Crystal Geyser CG19_WC_8/21/14_NA | ecosystem: Environmental > Aquatic > Deep subsurface > Groundwater | place: USA: Utah: Grand County... | reverse complement strand
GGGCGATGTCTGCTACTACACCACCGGTTGCAAGCGAGGTCACGCCTATGGCATGGTCACTCAGTCTGCTCGTGGCTCTTTCGTTGGAAAGACTGCATCCCTCGTCCAAGGTGCAAACGACTCTGGTCACTTCAAGCAGGTCATGGATTCCATCGGTACAGCTCTCTTGGTTCTCGTCGTCTTCTGGATCCTCATCGCTTGGATTGGTGGCTTCTTCCACGGGATTGGCATCGCAACACCCGAGGACAGCTCGATCAACTTACTCCACTACGCTCTGATTTTGCTTATCGTTGGTGTTCCTGTCGGTCTTCCGGTCGTTACCACCACTACCTTGGCTGTCGGCGCTGCTTATCTCGCCAAGCAGAAAGCTATTGTCCAGAAGTTGACTGCTATCGAGTCCCTCGCTGGTGTTGATGTTCTTTGCTCCGACAAAACTGGTACCCTCACTGCCAACCAGCTTACCATCCGTGAGCCTTACGTTGCCGAGGGTGAAGACGTCAACTGGATGATGGCGTGCGCCGCTCTTGCTTCTTCACACAACCTGAAGGCCCTCGACCCCATCGACAAGATCACCATCTTGACTCTCAAGCGATATCCAAAGGCTCGTGAGATCCTTTCACAAGGCTGGAAGACCGAGAAGTACACGCCTTTCGACCCCGTCTCCAAGCGTATCACCACTATTGCTACCCTTAAAGGCGAGTCATGGTCTTTCTGCAAGGGTGCGCCCAAGGCCGTGCTTTCCATTGCCGAATGTGACGAAGCTACCTCCAAGCACTACAGAGATACTGCTGCCGACTTTGCTCGACGTGGTTTCCGATCTCTCGGTGTTGCCTCGAAGCGCGGCAGCGAGCCATGGAAGGTCATCGGTATGTTGCCTATGTTCGACCCTCCTCGTGAGGATACTGCCCACACCATCTTGGAAGCTCAGAATCTCGGTTTGTCCGTCAAGATGTTGACTGGTGACGCCATCGCCATCGCCAAGGAAACTTGCAAGCTCCTCGCTCTCGGTACCAAGGTCTACAATTCTCAGCGACTTATCGCTGGTGGTGTCGGTGGCACCACTCAGTACGATCTTGTCGAAAAGGCTGACGGCTTCGCTGAAGTCTTCCCTGAGCACAAATACCAGGTCGTTGAAATGTTGCAACAGCGTGGCCACTTGACGGCCATGACTGGTGACGGTGTCAACGACGCTCCATCTCTCAAGAAGTCCGACTGCGGTATCGCCGTCGAAGGTGCCACCGAAGCCGCGCAAGCCGCCTCCGATATCGTCTTCCTTGCTCCCGGTCTCTCCACAATCGTCGACGCTATTAAGTGCGCCCGCCAGATTTTCCAGCGAATGAAGGCCTACGTCCAGTACCGTATTGCCCTCTGCTTGCACTTGGAAATCTACCTTGTCACCTCAATGTGTATCATCAACGAGACCATCCGAACCGACTTGATTGTCTTCTTGGCTCTATTTGCCGATTTGGCTACCATTGCCGTCGCCTACGACAACGCCCACTACGAACAGCGACCTGTCGAATGGCAATTGCCCAAGATCTGGGTTATCTCTGTCGTTCTTGGTACTATGCTCGCTCTTTCCACCTGGATCATGCGAGGAACATTCTTCTTGCCGAGCGGTGGTCTGGTCCAGAACTTTGGCAACGTCCAGCTCATGCTCTTCTTGCAAGTCTCACTGGTTGAGAACTGGTTGATCTTCGTTACTCGTGGTGGACAGACCTTCCCCAACTGGAAGCTCATTGGTGCCATCTTCGTCGTCGACGCCCTTTCCACTCTGTTCTGTGTCTTCGGCTGGCTTCACGGCGGCCCGAATGAATTTGACACCAGGCCCGGTTCCATTCTCGTCGGCACACAAGACTACTCGGTCGAAACCTCCATCGTCACAGTTGTCGTGATCTGGGGTTACTCCATCGGTACCTTGATCGTCATCGCAATTGCCTACTTCACTCTGACGAAGATGAAGTCCATCAACAACCTGGGTCGCCACACGAGATCTAAGGCCGACACTCAAATGGAGAACGTCCTTGGCCACCTCAGCCGAATTGCTATCGAGCACGAGACTGACGTTCATGGCAAGTCGAAATGGGTCTTGGGTAGCAAGACCACTGGAGAGGCAGAGGAGGAGTAGACTGCTGAGGCTACGAGACCTCGAAACAGAGTGTGAAAAGTGTCTACATACATGGCACTGTGTAATACTGGAGTTGAGTAGGGGATAGAGTGAAGGTGAACAGAAACCAAATGATACCATATGTGATTAATGTCTCCAACGTTGGAATGGGTCATATCGATGATCAGTAATCTTTCCAGCTCACCTCTTCCGTTACATAATAATCGCGGATTGGGTCCAAGCTACCTGAATTCATAGAACATAATTACATTCACGTGCTTTACATCAAAAGAGGCCCAGCTGGTGCTGGCCGCTCCTGAACAGACGTGCCCCACCGTACGCACAATGCTTGCATGAGCATATGGAGCTCACAGCACTTTCCTCTCTTCTCGCGAAAACTTGCTCGTTTCTTTGCTTTTTACCCATGATTAGTATTAGAAAGATATGCCTGCGTGCTTGGACAACATGAATGTGCGCCAGGGTCAAGCTCTCCACTCTCTAAGATGTGGGAGAGGGAACTGAGTATTCTAGGCTTTGTAGAATGGGATGTGGCATTGCTGGTCAGAGTGCTCTTGGTTGCTTCGGGAAGCACATCCAATACAATTATTTGTTTAGCAAGATAACGTTTCTTACTTTCCATGTCTGTCAATTGGCCTGTACAAACGAGGACTAAACCGTTGAGGACATCTACTAGTTGAAATATCCTCATAGCAATGTACCTAAAGGCTTTCGTGCACGATTATAGAAGCTTCACTTTATACACGAACCACGTGCACTCTTCCATGCACAAGTCTGTCGACGATCCGAGCTCTGACACTATTCTTCGCGGCCAACCCAGCGGCACTCACCGAGAGCACGAGTGATGGACTGTAGCTACCAGAGTAGAACAATACTGCCGCGAGCTAAGACTGCAAGACCCAGACAACCGATAAAACGGGCTCGAACTTCGTCGTGAGCACGTCCGGTGAGGTACTGTGAGATTTGAAGAAACAGTAACAATACGCATTCACCCTGGCCATCTTTCGGCTTCAGCAGCGCCAATTGATGCAAAGCATTGGTTCAATGTCAACCATGCGCAGCCCGCGTTGTGCGTCATGTCAGACGCCTAGACAATCGAACACAGATCGCATTATGGAAGGATGCCAAGACGATGCACAGGAACGGGCAGATGACTTGGCAAAGGCCCTCGACGATAGCAAGGTAGCACGTAGCTAAATCGCTCGGAGGGCGGCAGCGGACTTGGTGTTACCCAGACGTTGTAGTCCTTAGGGCAGATGCAGCATGCCGTGGGTGTCTCAGAAGAACGAGGCATTTTTGCATTGTCATCGGCTAGTACTGTAGGTAGTCCTAGTTGTGCACGCGGTGAAGGGTGGTCGGCTCTCCAAACGGATAAAGCCGCATGGGGTAGTGCTGTATTTCTGAATCTCACGGGTCAGAATGGTGCTTTGATATCTATCTGATTGAAATGGGCTCCATGGACTCGTTACGAATCCTGCTTACGTTGATCTTGCGGAATTGCCTGTTTGATGATGCTGTGCTCTTGAACGGAATTGCTGCGTACGATGTGACCGCTCACAGGCTGGAAATCTGAGTCTCTGAGCTTGCAAAAGGTCCACGATTGTGCTTCAAGGACATAAACTTCTCCTCCGGTTGTGCTCTGCCGACTGAGCACCCTTTGTTTCACAGCGGTTGGTCGCCATCATCGTCGTTGTGAGTTTCAACAGTGATTGAAGCAGAAAAAACTACCGTGGTTCGGCCTATCGGACTTGAGATATACTGGGAGTCGAGCACGAGTCAGGCATCCGATCTTCTGAGTCCAGAGAAGATCAGCTACATGCATCTCAAAGTGCAGATACTGCTGACCGACACGACCCTGTGCCTAGGCAGTCACTGCGTCGTTCGCGCTGAGATCTGCAAGCATAGTCACTTCTGGTAGCCGCCTCAGTAGATGTACGGCTTGAGCATACAGGTCTGTGCTTTTCGGTCACAAAGCTCGCCGGCATGCAATCCCCCAACAATCTCGTTTGTCACGTGTCAGCTGTCGCGTGTACGGGGTTGGAGATAAAGATTAGGCACCGGCCACCCCCAGATTCGCCAAGCTGACTAGCAAGCAAGCCAATTTAAACCGACTTGGACCGTTATTTCCTTTGCTGCTTCCTTCCTCTCTCTCTCCAGATCTGCGCAACGGGATCTCCTCGAGATGGTCAGCACAGGATCATTCAATGCTCCGAGTTGCAGACGGTTGTCAAGAGTCAAGAGGGGCATTTCGGGTAACAAGGTTACATTCTGAGGGATACGTGTCAAGATGGTTTACGGAATCCCTGATTTCCGAAGGCTTGCATGTTGCTTAGGGAATCCTGAGCGCAAGTCCGCCGAGGCAGATACACGAAGCACAGATCGCCGGAGCGATGACATTCGATGAAGCACGATCGAGTTGTCTTGACTCACAGGTGCACGAGACTGTTATCTCGATGGTGAGCGGTTGCTCTTGTGGACGCTATCGATGTTAAAGGTGGTATTTAGACCCTGTGAGGGCTGCAAACGCTGGTCATCCGCGAAGCAGGGACACAGTACTCTGCCATCCTGAAGCACATACATGAAAGCTGACTTTGACGAGAGCACTGTATTAATGTGCATCTCGAGTATTTACCCGTTTAATTCGGGAGTTGGCAAGAAAACCGATCTGCCAAGGTTGCCTGTGTAGGCACTTTGAGCGAGACGGTTGTCGATTGACTGCAACTCGAGATCAGTCCAGGCGGACGTTGAGCTCGGCCATGTGACCCAAGTGAGTCCGTCTGAAGCGATTTCACGAGTCGCAGTCATGGGAAACTGAGTCTGTTGGCATGAGTTGGCGCTTCCTCAACGAATGTCTCGACAATGCTGAAGTGAGCTTGGTCCTCCACTCACGATAAAGCTGTCGACGAAAGAGGTGTGAGGACCCAAGTCCCCTAAGCAACTCTGCTCTTGCCATCTACTCAACCGATTTACCGATCATGTCCAATGCTATTTGGCTTGGACACATGAACGTACAATTTGTACAATCCATGGTTTCTCAGAGAGTACCATTGAATAGAACAATACAGACTCGAAAGTGTCGTCGAATCATATCATTACCATACCCAGAGCGAAAGCTCGGCAGTACCACATGCGAGATGCAGAGGTGTCCGCAAGATATACCACCTGATCAACCTTTGGCCCTGCTGGGGGAGATCGACAGAAGTCGATGAATACCTGCCTCAGAGAGGGCGACAGCAGCCGTTTGTGTCGGTCGGTCGGTGTTCGAGTATTCAACACTCACGGCCTTGGAGCCAACCCCGGCATGCCATTCAACTGGCTGTCACTCCGACGATGTCTCTTCTTGCTGGCCAATTCCAGTCTCGACGGATCGTTGTTTGGTTTAGGCCCCCTTCTCTTCTGGGGCCTCGGCATTTCTCTTTTTCATCATCCATCGAGCTTCAAGCTCGGATTTGAGGAAAAGGTTCTGTGGGTCATACATACCGTGCCATGTTTCCGCAGCAGGAGATACTGGAGCACTTCGAGGACGAGACGCCAAATACCTACCCCTGACATTTTGCACGGTCCTTTGCATGGCCAGGAAAGCACCTCTGGCATTGTTGAAAGGTTCGTCCCAGTTGAAGCTTCACCTCAAAACCACTTAGGCCAGCAGGGAACAAACCGCACACACTCAGTGTCAACCAGCCAATCGCACGCATCTACACCCGCATCTCCAAGAAAGACTTCAAGCACGAAACCTAGGATCCGATTGTCATTGCCGGCCTCGCATCAATGACTTCCCACACCACAACCTCGGCGACCAAGTCTCTCCGAAAGCCGCCGTCATCATCGTTTCAAGCATTTCAAGCATGCATGTGACTCGTCAGTCGCAAGATACCACGCCAAAAGGGAGGATGTGTCGCGACACGCAGACTCAGGGCAGAAGTCTACCAGATCACAAACGAAGCACGTACCCAGTAGATCATGTCGTTCTCGCTATGCCGTCGCAGGTCTGCCTGCCACTGTGCCAGTCGCTCGCTGCAAGCCCTACGCTGACGCGCGAGGTTGTGTCTGCTTCAGATTTCTGTCTCGTCTTTGCTTAAGCCGTCACAGCGCGTCTCGGGCAGGGATATATTGTTCGCTGTGGCAGGAACACTAAGCTGTGGTCGCGGGTTTGCTGAGAGGCAGTCGTGATGATAGGTACGTGAGTGATCACAGCCGTAAATCCAGACTCTCAGAGTCTTCACTGTCGATCGAAAGATACAACTCATTGCCTTGACCAGTTTCCCAGAACTGCGTAGACGAAGAGTAGGATGTCAAGCTCTATCTTTCATTGTGTAGTACAGGGTATATGTATCTCAGATCTTACCAAGCATTGCCTCCATTTTCTCTCTCTGTCTTGGAAACACCGAAACTCCTGGCTCGTAGCATTGTTTTTACCTATTCACCAATATCCGAGGCGCAAAGTCAGGGGGCAGTACGCGAAAATAGTCCACCGCTATGCTACAGTTACCTCATTTGCTATCGCAGGTACCGGCAGATTTTCATCGTTGTGATGAGACTCCATACGCATGCTCTGCTCCTTCATCTTCGCGTGATGACTGTACTCTCGTTGAATAACAAATGGTTGCTCCTCCTCTGGACGCGACAGTGCACTGTCGCCGAAAAGGATCTCGACCCGGTACTTCAGGTATGCACCTGGCACTTCCGAGTCGACTATCGTGATAACATCGCCAGTGTAGATTTTGCCAAACAGTGCTGCTTGTCCATCTTCCGATTCCTGTAGCAGACGTACATCGTTGATCTTAATTCCACGTGTGGCTGATGTTGCTATAATGGTGCGGATGCGTGGAACTTTGCTCCAGTCACCCCTCTCGCGTTCTACATGTTCGATGCCCGGCGCATAAAAGACAATCTTCATGCCGAATTTGGGTACCCTGGCGTCTCTCATATCGGCGAAACGGCAGTTGCACTGAGGTGCTCTTCCCCAGAGAGTGCTACGGGATGTCAAAGGGATGGATGTGTTGTCGAATGAGCCTTCGACAGGCGTTAGCTTTCCAAAAATATCTAGCGAAGACGGGAAAGTGTTGGTGTTTAGCTGTCGGAGTACCTCTGTACGGTCCGAGCCACCAGGCTGCCGCTCAAAACTTGCCGTTTTCCGAGGGGATTGATGAAATGGCGTGCTGAAAGTGTTTGCTATGCCGGTCACTGTGCTGTTTGCTGCGGAGTCATTCGCCACATGGAACGTTTGTGCTTTGAGTTTGGCATTTTCTTCTCGTGCTGCTTGTCGCAATCTTTGTTCAGCGGCGAATGCAGCGTCATCTGTCAGCAGGCTCACGTCAATGCGACGAGACTTGTCGTCTATCTTTGAGTGATGAGAGGACGACGGCTCGGATCCGGAGATGCTGATCGAACGTGGCGTTCCAGCCAGTGTCTGAGGCGTAACCGGATGGCTCGTTCCAGAAGTGGGTGCGTCAGTGAATGCAGCTTCATGTGATCCCATATTCATCTGACCCATTTGTGCTACGGCGCCCATGAGACTAGCTGCTGATGCAGTTGTTGCGTGAGGTACTGCATACGAGATGTCTACGCCAGGCGTGGTGAAATCCCGATCCGGTGGCTGAACAGGAGGACGACCGCCAGCTGTAGAAGACGCCCAGTCATTCATGCTCACTTGCTCCAGCTTGTTGCTGATTTGTGGCATATCTAGACCGTGAGCGGCTGCGCCTGGGTTAGGACTACCGCCCATTCCAAACAAGCCTGAACTCTTGAGAATTGATGGAGTAATCTCACCGAACAGCTTCGGGCCCTGCGAGACTTGTGTTTTGTCATGAATCTGAGGGCTTCCAGAAGGCAAATGAGGGTATAGTATGTGCGCAGGTATTGTTGATTCGGCTCGGATCATCTTAGGCTTCTTAGTTGGTCTTTCAGGGCTAGAAGGTGTGGAGGGAGGATCATCTGCAGCAGGGAGCAGTTCCGGATTTTGTGTCAGACGTTGAAGGTCATTAATCAGTTCCTCGTCTGCTTCATCTTCGTTGCCTTCCTCAACGTCCTCAAGCCTTCTGGGCCTGAAGTTGAGATCGGCGACTGCACTGTAATCGAGGACGTCTGGTACCTGCTTCAACCAGGGGTGTTGGAAGCAATCCTCCTCCTTCGGGCGTAGGGCTGGTTGTCGGTTCAATAGTGCAGCGACAAAGTCGATGGCGGCATCAGAGACACCGAGTTCTCCGAGCGGACTAAAGTCGACAGGCTTTGTCATAATATTGTTCAGCATCTGCGCGCCTCCGTTCTCTCCTCTCCCCATGATTGGGGCTTTTCCTGCTAGCAAATGGAAGATAACCGCTCCGAAAGACCACATGTCGGCCGAAGAATCGTACGGGGCCGTCTTCGAAGGTGTATCACTACGCCGACGACGCTTGGCAGGCGGCTGCGCATACGAGTTGTAATCTGGGTACACTTCAGGTGCACAGTAGAGTAGGGTGCCGCAGAAAGTCTTCAAGAAAGTCTCCTGGTCGACAACAGACTTGGACAGGCCGAAATCTGAAAGCTTGATTATCAAAGGATTACGTGATGCTATCAGAATGTTGTCGGGTTTTATGTCGCGGTGTGTAATGCCTTGTCTATGCAGATAGTCAAGGGCACGCAGGGTCTGTTTCGTGATCTGCTGAACCTCATGCTCTGGAAGATAACCCTTGATCTGTAGCTCTTTGGATAACTCGCCATAAGGCATGTACTCCATAATAATGTATATCCAGCTTTCGTATGATTGGCAATCGAAGTAGTCGACAATGTTAGGGTGCTTCAGCTTCCGCATGATCTGCAGCTCGTTGTCGAATTTGACGTCCAAGATGCCATTCTTGATGAAGCGCCTTTTGTCTATCTCCTTGGCTGCATAGATGGTGCCTTCACTCTTCGTCTGTACACGATAGACGGTGGCGAATGCACCTTTACCAAGGAGACCGGTGAAATTGTATGTCGGCCCACCAGTCCAATGATTGCCAAAGGAGCTTTCGCGGATAGAAGAGAAGTTGGGTGTCAAGCCTCTCACGGCCAGGTACCTCCTTAGCTTGTTCTCGTAGAGACCTTCATAGTCGACCCTGTTTGGCACGCGCACCATGAGCTTGATCTCCTGACGGTCTGGCCCTACCAGCACGGTAATGATTGCACCGTTCCTGAGCACTCGCTTTCCAGGCTTTGCCAGAGGGCGGCCACCTCTGTCCTTCGACTTTAGAATTTCGTTATCAACGATGGTACCGTTGGTGGAGCAATCTTGAATCATCAAACTGCCTTGTTCGTGCACATAAATCTTGAAGTGTACATTGCTAACCAGCTTATCTCGAGAGTTTTCAGTAAGAAGGACATCGCAGCTCTGCGGGTTTCGACCGAACCTGAAGCCTTCTCTTGGTAGCTTGACTGTCGAGCCCATACGCAGAGCAATCTCTCTTGTCCTCTTCTCCAGCTCTGGGTAGACGACCAGATCATTCTCTGTCACGCCATCAAGATCGTCGTTCTGTAGTATGTGTTCAGGAGCAGTCAGCATGGTTGCTCGAACCGCCTTCGCCGCCATCGGCGAATTGGCATGCAGAACACAGATGATGTCGGCTGCATCGTTCTCCGACATTTCACTCAGGGTCCTAGGTTGTCTTCGAGGGTCAGCATATGGCTGTGTAGCCTGTTGTGTAGGCTGGGTCGGTTGGGATCCCTCCATGGTGATGTAGAATAGCGTGACCGACGAGTGTACGTCCTCCAAGCAACGTGGACCAGTCTCTTCCTCGTCGCCTTTGAGCTTAGTTCCAAGTCACCGAAACGCGTCTCGTCTTCTTTCGCAGCTGAAGTGCTCAACACACGCTGTCGACCCAAGCCTCCATAGTTGACCGCAGTGTTGGCTAGAGAGCCTGGCTGTCACTAGAGCACATGGTTAGCACATGGTCCAGTTGGAGAGGTTGCTGAGAGCACATGGTTGCTCTTCGCAACGCAGGCAGCGCTCGTCATCTGCCGTGTTCCACACCATCGCAGGGACATCGAATTGTCCTTTCTCTAGCGTTCATGCCCGGGTTGTGTTTCGCTGGTTGTTCAAAGGGTCCCATCCTCCCTGCTTGAAGTCGTTTGCTATTCATGCAGCTACGGTTTCGACCCTCAGATCTGGTCTGATCTGTACTGTACTGTCCCAGCGTAGAACGCATCTGCCCGCCTCTTTTCTTGTATGCGTCTAGTCACGGAGGAGCGACGGCCAGATACTCGAGACAGTGAAGTAGGTCAAAGGGGCGTCGACGGAACAGGCATGACGACAATGGGACAGTTGAGGCACTTACACTACGGCCTCAAAGCGTTTGTACGACCTGTACCTGGGACTGCCAATCAGCATTCGAGACAATCTTCATTGTTCCTCACCACGGGCCACTGACCTTTCACGGAGGTACCAGCCACCTCCAGATATACAGTTGTAGCTGCTTGTAGTATTCTCACACGCGACTACTTTGCCGCTTCTGTTTGTACAAGAGTGCTACTAGAACAAAAGTTGCAGCGAATAGATGTCTACTCGATTCAACGCCAAAAGGAACGTTTTGATGTGCAGCTGGAGTCCGCAGGCTGCAACGGCTTCCCCACCAGGATGCGAAGACAGGCGTCCAAAAACCACAAGTGCCTGTCATTCTGTGAATTTAAGCCCCGACGCGTGCCTGGCTAGCCTAAATTCGACTTAAGTGCCTGCATATGTGGGCCGCGGATGTGCCTGAGCTGTGGCCCGATGCCTCAACAAGCAGGTAGGAATGCTTCGACTGCGAATCTCACTAAGTGTTTGTCCATACTCAGCTTGCTGCATACTCGATCATGCTTACGCTAACCTACTCATGACTCTTCTTAGATGTTCCTACTGAGTCTGTCCCGTCGTGCGATTTCAGCGTATCTCGACAATTTCATCCCGATCCATTGCCTCTTGAGCTAATCGGTTCCTCTCCAGCAAGACCTGCTCTCTAAGCTGCAACTTGAGAGCCGTATCCTTAGCAGCGTTCCTCCGCTGGCGCGACTCAATGCAACTCGGACAAAACCAGTCTCCAACCAGCTTGTCCTTGGCGTTCATGGGAGGATTCAGACATCGATGATGGTAGACCTTAGGGCATCCATCGCAACACAGTACATTGCCGCCCTTGTGACACACCGCACAGTCGTCATCGTTTTTGTCAGCAGATGTTGGCTTTGCCGTGCCTCCATCAGCCTCTCTTACTTGGTGTTCCGATGGACGCCCGCTCTTCCGAGGCCGACCCCGGGGAGCAAGTTTAGGAATCTGCGTGCCCTTCTTGTTCGCCATGTCCATGCTGTGCGCCGAAGAGACGGGTGACATGTCTACTGCTTGCTTCGGACCTGAGGAGACGTTGGAACTCTCTCTGCGCGCTCCCGACGTGTTCTGTGCTGTTAGCGTGCTAGTGTGATGGTTCCCAACATCAACCGAAGTTTGAGTGACTGGCTCACTCAGGCGACTTTTTCTTGCCGGGTCAGCCGCAGGCGTTCTCCCAGAGACAGCCGTACTTGCAGCCGGTAGGCGTGGGGAATCAGTTCCAGGATCTGGCCTTGCTACATGTCGAGCAGCACTAGAATTCAAGTTCTGGATCGCGGTCATGATCTCCGGCATAACGGAAGGTGGTTGGCTTCCGGTACTTCGTCGAAGTGAGCTTTGTTTTGATTTCGAACTGGGCACTGGTGGGGGCTCGTTGATGACGGGTCGCTCTAATGGCTCCAGCGTGAATCCTCGCACCGTACGGCTGACCAGGGTGCCACCAGTCGTACGGCGGATGGATTCGCCTACAGGGGTAGTAGTGCTTGGCTTTGTGTGTTGATACGGACCAGTGACCGATCCTGCTGTAGGGACGTTATTCTCTTCATCGCTGAAGTCGATGGTCTCCGCATCAGTGACCTCGTTCCTTTTTTCTGGCCGTATAGACGTCTGCTTTCCTGACACGTTACTTTCTCGTGGTTGCAAAATTGTTGCTCGCACATCAGTTCTGTTTGCTGGACTGACATTCGCGGCGAACGGTGACCTTGCGGGTCTTTGTATGATTTCTTCCAGCCGTTGTCCCCGACTGATGGCGCCAGAGAATGTATCACTCTGGCCTAGAGTGTTTCTCTGCCCTGTAGAAGTGGGATAGGTAGAACATGCTGGAGTGGCCTGCGGGGGTGGAAAGATGGTGGACCCAAAGTATGAAGGCACCGCTCCTGGCCCGTTGATAAACTGAGTGCCTGGAGCACGACCGCTGAAAGTAGCTCGGTACTGAGCCGGATGAACAGGTGTGCTGTACCACGGATTGGGAGGGTAGTGGCTGTAGAATGGGACTGGCTGCCATTCACTGTTGATGCTAGGCTCAGGTCGCGGAACATGTACCAGTTGGCTCTGTTGATCTTCCACAAGTGGTGAGAGTGGCTCATTGGCACCGTGTACTGAATCAATATTGGCCGCCACAGAGCATTCAGCGTTCGAAGCGGTCTCCTTGTCGAAAGTGGGCGTTGGCCCACTCGCACCGGGTAGCTGTTGGCTAGCATTGTTACAGCCCTCTCCAGACGCAGACGCAGCATGTTGCTCTTCGGTAACCCCATCGTCATCATCACCGATCATCACAAGATCGTCATCGACCAGGACTGGAGGCTGTGGCGCAGATTCTGAACTTGACGTCTCTTTTCCCACGTGAGACTCATCATTCTCGCTGGCTTGCGAGCCCGCAAGAGAACCTTCCACAGAGCGGCTTTCGCGTTGCGTAGAATCAGGAGTCGGTAGAGGTGGCGTATCCTGGCGCAAGGCTGCTGTCGGCCCAAAGACCTGACGCGAGATTTTCCTCGGCTGCTGATCACTTTTGTTCGCCAACCGCTTGCGCTTCCCTAATACATGGACATCATCTATGTCTCCACTCGATGCTCTGTCTTCCGATACTGCCTTATTTCTCTGACCTGTCGTGCCCATGGCGCTAGCAATGGAGTTCAGACGTGCTTTCATAGCCTTGTTCTCATCGCGCAAGACTTTGACTTCGTGGTCATTTGTTCGAGCTTCTCTCATGGCGGTGACCATGACCTCAAGATTCTCTAGGAAATCGCGGGAATCTGGACGCGGGGCGTTGTGCAACAGAGGCTTCGCGCGATTTTCTTCTATGGTACTTCTAAGCTTGTCCATGCTCTTCTGGAGCGATTCTAGCTTTTCGGTCACGCTCTTGAGTTCTTCCTGTTGTTTCTCGATCATGGTCTGTTGTCGCAAGATTGTTTCGCCATGCATGTTGCAGGCAGTCGCTTGTGTTTTCTGATCTGCCTGCGACTGTTCCAGACTTCTGCGAGTACTGCCCAATGCTGCCTCGTAAGTCGTTATCTTGTTCTCCGTGCTAGCCAGCCGGTTCTCCAAGACAGTGCTTCGAGTGGCTTCACTCCCAATTCGACCGTCGAGACTTGCAACTCGATGAAAACACTCTGCTATGACTGCACCCTGCTCGGCTAATTCGCTTGACGCTGCCAACGTCCCGTTCGCTGACATTGGTCGAAATTGATCTGCCGGTGATGCCTGGTAGTAAAGCTGCTGCTGTCGGTGTACATGCTGAGCAGGCTGCGCGACCAATGGCGTGAAAGGCTGTGGAGCATGCATCGTGTCGATTGGTGTCGAAGTGGGCATAGCAGAAGGCATCCTCTGGATTGTGTTGAGTGCTTGAGACTGTGTAGGTGGTGGATATGACTGTCGGAACTCAGGTACGTTAGGAATATCATGCGCCGAGGCTGCACGTTGCCGTGAGGGCGGCGGTGGAGGGATGCTGGATCTGACACTCGCAGGTCGAGCCTGGCTTGAGGCCCGGTCGATATCAACAAAGCTGGGCTCAACGCGCTCTGATGTCTGAGCATCTCTCAAAAAGACTCTAGACAACTTGAAGAACTGCTGGTCCACCAGGTGCTCTTTGCTGGGGTGGGGTGCGCTTTTGCAACATTGAGCGACTGTCGTTGAACACTTCTTGCAAGAGACCTCAGCCATCATACAGCCCTCAGCAGCCTTTTGCCTAGACCCAGTTGGTACTGCCTGTGTCTTCTCACCGACTACCAGGTCAAAGGTAGTGCCCTTCTCTTTCGGTCTCGCGTACAAGGGAGTCAGGTGCTCCCATTCGTTCTCGAAGATGCCGATTTGCGAATCGCATTGAGCGCAATACAGGTTGGTCTTCGATAGAGGCGCCATTGATGCTCGGCGAGCAGGCATTTTGCCGACGTGTTAGGACGTTTGTTGTCCAGATGGTCGCATGTCAATGTCTATGTAGGTATACAACCACAGTGAATGCGCACCGATGGGAAGCACTCTCCTGCCCCTCGAGTGAATTCTGTGGAGAAATCAGCACACGCGTTGAGTGCGACGCGCGGGCTGACCTGAGATATCACGCTAGTGGAAAAGCTGGTCCACTTTGGGCGCTTGCCCTTTCGAGTACCGTCGGCTGCCAGTGGTTGACGCCCCTTGAATGATACCCTCCGTGGGGCGTTAGCACCTTTCTTGTCCGCAGTGTACCAGACATCCAAGCCAATCGACCGCGGCTGACAATGCACTTCCTCCTGTATTTTGAGATGCAATCGAGAACATAAGAAATGGTAAGAGTCGGTAGGCCACACGCAATCGCTCTACACAATGTCTACGAAGCTAGCAAGCATGACTATATTCAAAGACAGAGGTTCCCTACAAACGCAGGTCGTTACCAAGCAAGAGAGATACGGTGGAGTCTAGTTAAACCTGAGTCTCGTAGGTCAGAAGCTTTACCTAAGCACCATCATCAAGGTAGAAGCAGAATTCAGTACTTTGTGAACCTGGTGTCGTGTTTCCAGACTCACTACTCAAACGATCGGTACTAGGATAGAGGTTCGCAAGCCCCGTCATCAGCTCCGGCAGTCACTACCCCTGCCGCTCAATCTGCCTCGCTTTCATAGTCTTCAGGCAGCTCTTGGAACTTGCTGCTCGTGGCGCTTTCTCCTTCAGCTCATTCAGAAAAAGCCTGTATCACCTATATGATCATGCAATCGTGTCTCCCTCCCAGATCCGCTCGATGTTGGATCCGTGGACCCATCGGATAATCCAACGCTCGTACTCAATCAGCTTTAGAAAGCCCTGTTTTCGAGACGTACTTGTATGACCCATGCGGAGATGGCCGAGGTAAGTGGATATCGCGTCTGCCCTCTTGGCTCTTGAGGTATCTAGGGTCAACCAGGAACAACTTGTACCAGAGCGAACATCGCACATAGTTTCTAGGACCAGGTTCCAGAACGACCATTGATCTGCAGATGGTCTGCACGCGCGTGAGGCTGCTTTTACGGATACCATTACCATTATTTCAGTCCTCTAGAACCCTGAGGCAGAATAAAACCCAGTTTCATACTAACAGCACGGCTTCGTATCACACCTTCTGTCCAAAGATGGCACCACCATCTACTAGAGCAGACCCCTATCTTGCCGGAGTGTCCAGCGACGCGAATAGCTCTCATAAAGATGCAGACTTCAGTTCAGAACCGCAACAGACAACAGAAATGGAAGCGCATCCCACGTCCTCGGAATGGCACCAACCCGGCCCCAATGCCTACGACTTCCACAGCGACACAATAACAACCCCAACCCTCTCCATGCTCCAAGCAATCACAAAATGCACTCTAACAGATGACATCTACCGCGGCGACCCCACGACCGCTGCCCTGGAAAACCACCTAGCCACCTTATCAGGCCACGAAGCCGGCCTCCTTGTAATGTCCGGCACAATGGGCAACCAAGTCTCTATCCGGTCCCACCTCACCTTCCCACCTCACACCGTCCTCTGCGACGCCCGCTCCCACATTGCCAACTACGAAGCAGGCGGCATCTCCACCCTCTCCGGCGCCCAACTGATAACCGTGTGGCCTGCAAACAACCACCACCTCACCCTCCACGACATCACCAAGCACGTCGTAACAAGCGATGACGTCCACGCCGCCCCGACCCGCGTGATAAGCCTCGAAAACACCCTCAACGGCATGATAATGCCTCTGTCCGAAGTCAGACGCATCCACGAATTCGCACGCGAACACGACATTGCGCTTCACCTCGACGGCGCACGCATCTGGGAAGCCGTCGCCGCAAACGCAGGCAGCCTAACGGAATACTGCTCGCTCTTCGACAGCGTGAGTCTCTGCTTCAGCAAGGGCCTCGGCGCCCCCATCGGCTCCATGCTCGTCGGCTCAAGCGCGTTCATCAAGCAGGCGAAGCGCATCCGCAAGATGATGGGCGGGAGCACGCGGCAAAGCGGGATCATCGCGGCCGCCGCGAGGGTCGCGGTCGACGAAGGCTTCGGCGCAGGTCCGAGTGGCGAAGGGGGCAAATTAAGGGACTGTCATGCGAAGGCACGGCGGATCGGAAAGGCGTGGGAGGGTATGGGTGGGAAATTAACATGGCCGGTTGAGACGAACATGGTGTGGTTGGACCTGGAGAGTGCGAATGTGAGCAATGCTGACTTTGCGGCTATTGCGAAGCGAGAGGGCATAAATGCCAAGAGTGGGAGAATCGTTATCCATTACCAGGTTGCGGAAGAGGCGCTGATGGCACTAGAAAGGACGATGGAGAGGGTGCTAGTCGATGGAGATTAACATGTCGCCTTTGTAGATGAGTTAAAAATCTAGACAACACTGCACGGAACTGGAGATACATAAAACGCAGTTCGAGTCGAGACAGGAAGAAAGACACAATGTTGGATTTGGTTCATTGGAATGGAATGGAATGCCTTTCAAGGTCTCAAGTCCCAGACGAGCGCCTTTGAGGTAGTTTTGCCTCAAATGTCCTGCAGCCACTGCTCCCTGCGCAGTCTTCCTGGTCATGACCTATTTTGCGAACTAAAGTCGCGCTTCCTGCGCTCGTGTAAAGTTCTGCTGTGTGCAAAACCTTGTCTCTTCGCAAACCACAAGCAGTCGTCCTTCTAAGTACATGCCCACATCGCTATGCTCCTTTGCACCAAAAATCGATCGACCACACGCGTTCATGGTGATGTCCTGTTTGAATCCCTTTTCCTGATTGTGAACGAGTCCTGGAACGCCTGACGAAACTTGTAAAACCCACTGCGCTGTAGACATTGATCTGGAGAGCATGCTCCAGGTCGGCACAGTGCGGCACAGTGCGAAGTGCGTCTCCCACTTGCCCACTATGCCAGCTAATGGAACGGTAAGTCGACGCTTGCAGAAGTAATGGGGCGAGTATCTTCTCATGAATGAATCGAAAACACCTTCAATCGTGGCACGAAAGGGTGCGGATAAGCCAACCAATTTCTCTTGGGCAGCAAGCTTTCAAATTTTGAAGCGTGTGTACACGCAAAAACAGATGTGTGAACCAATCATTCCAGCATGATATCGCTTCAGATACGGCCTCGTCTTAAGCTTTGTACTGCTATAGTCGAAGAGACTCTGGTACTGGTGAAAATTCATAAGTCGTTGCATCGTGATATGGTTATGCTCGGGCATGCCTCAAGCACATACCGGTCTGTAGCTTGGGTACGTTTGTCAACCGACAACAAATGAGACATCACACTAAGAAGCCATGCCCGAAACGCCAGCCTTAGCTTGATAGCTTGATCGAATATTGTTAGGGCTATAGCCCTCCTGGCTACTGTGACTGCCGGCGCGGTCTGTTGCAAAGGGTGCGTTGGGCGCACCTAGATCGTGAGCAGAGTTGTTTTGTTGCATTTGGTTTTGTAGTGGTCGCGCTGAGCTCTGTTTCCGGAGAGCGTTTGCTTGGTTGGCATCAATATCGATTCGTGTCGCCATGCCGTTGGCTTTCTGCGAGTTGGAAGGAGAATGCCCAGGCCCGTCAGGAGGCCCAACTTTTTGCGGTTGCACATGGCCCTGAACAATATGACCGTAACGTGCAAGGATCTCTTTCGTGCTCATGTCTGCCGAAGCGGTGTGCAGAGCACTATCCGTCAGTATGGATTGCAGATCTTCGGGTACCTTTTCTCAGTCAGTATACCAGCACAATACCTCAAGGCTTATGCTTGACCTACCTCGCACATAGTCTCATTGTACTTAATGAGCAGATTAACAGCCTCGATTGCTAGGAAGCTTTCGTCGACCTGCGGGATTTGGGGACCTTTGCTACCTTGCTTGGGTGGAGGCGCATATAGGATATTGGGGGCCATGACTGTAGCCAAGTTGTGAATATCCATCTTGCTTCCTGATTCTTCATCAACTTGGGAGAAAGACGCAGCCCATTTGAGAAAGCTAAAAAGCACTTCCATCGTATCTCTGTTACATTTAGGCAGTAAGCAGCATATCAGGTGCAGCAACCTGACCTTATCGTTATGGTTGTCCAATCTTTGTGAAGTGATCCAGAGTTTGTGGAGCTTGAAGGTCATCAAAGGGTCGGGCATGTCCCTGAGAAACTTCTTCAATAATGCAGCAACTTGAACAGCATTTTCCTTCTCCAGATCTGGATTCTGATTGTTGTCGATAGCTTCGGCCGTGTCTTTCAGCCGTTTTATATTGCCATTCTTTCGGAAGACACCTTCCACAGACATGTCCATCTGCCTCATCGCTGCAACGGCATCATCGACGATAGCTGGGACCTTGAGAGCGCCAGGACCAACCCCATTTGTAGATTCGGCACCTTCTTTTTCTACCAACGACTCGATTGCGATCCCAAAAACGCCCTTCTTCTTATTCTTCGGCTCGTTCCTTAAGGCCTTGCTGACTTTGCCCCAAAATGTTGTCTTGCGGGACTCAATAAGCCCAAGCAGTTCCTCCATGGTGAAGCCGTGACTTTCGAGCAGGGGTTGCATGGTGATGACAGATACCGTTCGTACAATCAAATACTCGAGCGCGGAGAGTTCGGAGAAATACCTCTTCGTTCTTAAGGTGGCAGACTCGTTCGCGAGGAGATCGTGACCCGTCGACCGGCGTTGGCTTGTGTTGATAAGTTTGGG
>Ga0066648_10000823_pt1 | contig 19081 bp, 18 predicted proteins | sample CryGeyCG12114_NA_FD_59537 | JGI IMG/M metagenome (GOLD analysis project Ga0066648, IMG submission 59537) | Groundwater microbial communities from aquifer - Crystal Geyser CG19_WC_8/21/14_NA | ecosystem: Environmental > Aquatic > Deep subsurface > Groundwater | place: USA: Utah: Grand County... | reverse complement strand
CGAAAGGTCATAGAACCGCTCGCTCTGGGCAGTGATTGATGGCACAGCAAAGGCTGCTTGGATGGTATATGCAAGACCGACAGATGGCACAAATGTTCGTAGGAAAGGATTTTGGAAGTTAGAGAGCTGCAGCAGCGTATTCAAAACAGCCATACTATCAACAACGAATGCATACACGTTCAAGACATCTGACCAGGAGACGGTCAGCTTACCTACTATATCGTACCTGCATTGCTTCGGGATAGCGCTTGCCCACCACGGGTCCGTGCCGTCGCAAGCTCGATGCTGGAGAAAGTATGTTCGTGTCGTTGATCTGAACAGGAAGAGAGAAGCCCACGTGGGAATGACGATGAGATCGCACCAATCGTGCGCCTCGGTCAAACTCTGGCCCGATGCCGTTGCATTTTCAGCGATCAAGGCGCCACAACAGATCGTCCATCAAAGTCCTGTAGAAGGGTTTCCCAATCGAGCGCAATCCTGTACAACGCAAGTTGAGCCCCTGGAATGATGGAGGAAGATGGCGCCCTGCCGTCGATGCCAGGCGCGTTCGAGCCGTCGGTAGCACCAAGTGCACCCTCGCCGCCTCCAGCTGCGAAACAGCCAAAAAGAAAATTCGTAGGTAGGCGGACTGCTGAGGCTTTGGCAAAGCAGAAGCAAAACGGTGGTGTATCTCTCGAAGAGACGACAGCCATGGTGCAGAAGGCGGCTCGCAAGACCCCTCGTACCCTGAATCAGGTTCCAGATGAGATACTTAATGACCCAGACATCCAAGCCGCGATCGATTTGTTACCATCTAACTACTCCTTCGAAATCCCCAAGACAATCCACCGCATTAGGTCGCTCGACGCGAAGCGGATCGCCCTGCAGATGCCAGAAGGCCTCTTGATGTTCGCAACCACCATCTCCGACATTCTCACTCAGTTCTGTCCTGGCTCTGAAACCCTCATCATGGGTGACGTGACTTACGGCGCCTGCTGCATCGACGACTTTACGGCACGAGCACTAGGTTGCGATCTGTTGGTACACTATGCCCATTCATGCCTCATTCCTGTCAGCACAACCAAGATACCAACTCTATACGTCTTTGTGGATATCACAATTGACACCAAGCACTTGATCGCGACACTGGCACGAAACATTTCGCCCGGAAAGACGATTGCAATGGTCAGTACAATCCAATTCAGCAACACCCTCCATATTGTCAAACCTGCTCTCGAAGCAGAAGGCTTGAAAGTTATCATACCACAAGTGGCTCCTCTTTCGAAGGGTGAGATTCTAGGCTGTACAGCACCGAAGCTGAGCGGCAGCGACCATGTGGTCGACATAATTCTCTACCTTGGTGATGGCCGCTTCCACCTCGAGGCTGCTATGATTGCGAACCCAAGCATACCTGCATACCGCTACGACCCCTACTCGCGACGCCTTACGCGAGAAGAATACTCGCACGACGAAATGCTCGACTCCAGATCTTCTGCCATCTCGCAAGCCAAGACAGCGAAGAAATGGGGTCTCATTCTCGGGGCATTGGGTCGACAAGGAAACCCTCACACTTTGACCTTAATCGAGAACCATTTAAACAAGCAAGGTATACCTTTCGTCAATCTCCTCCTTAGCGAGATCTTTCCTGGCAAATTGGCCATGTTCGAAGATGTTGAATGCTGGGTCCAGATCGCCTGTCCAAGGTTGAGCATTGACTGGGGACATGCATTTGCTCGACCACTGTTGACTCCGTACGAGGCACTGGTTGTATTGGGGGACATGGAGAAGTGGGACGAGAAGCGGAACCAGGACGGTGACAATACTTATCCGATGGACTTCTACGGCAACCATGGACTGGGAAGAGTAACGGATAAAATGGCACGTCAGACATTGGTGAATGGTTAAATGAGACACACTACGGCGACACGGAGAAGACAGAGCATACAGACGTCCTAGTAAAAGTTTCATACTAGACACGAAACGCACGCTCTTGGACAGAGGTACGTTGCACTATTAACGCGGAGGTTCACTGTAGCCTGTGTCACAGTGCTCTTTCCTCTGCAATGCCTCGGCAGAGGCTTGAGATGTTCAGAACGATTTCAAGCAATTCCACATACATGTTATCACCTTGATTGGGGCTCAAAAGCATTGCTCGCCCTTCAATGATATGTCGCGAACACACTGCGCTGCGCCAGACCACCATGCTCACACTCCTTGGCCTGAGCACAAGCATCAGCGATGCGGCAACAACCCCGATCTTCCGGCGGAACCCAACAGGTGATGCCAGAAGGGGACAGTGGGTGGTAATGGCACACACCCTCACACACGTCTGGGATTGCCTCACCAGACAAGCAATCAAGGGCTGGTAATGGAAGACCGAGGTTGTCGAGGCATTTCTTGTAGGACACGCGGCAAGTATCTGAGGTGGCGTTGACCAGACGCGCGGTGCTTAGGGCTCTCGGTGTGATTGTCGATGTCAGCAAAGTAGTAATCCGCGCTGGCAATGCGCTGGCCAAGAGGAGAAGCCGTTGTAGGAGCATTTGCTCTGGGCGTGAGAGGATCGCACTCGGTATCGTATGACTAGGATACTAGTACGCATGTCAGTCGGATTCTCAGGCTTGTATCTGGAACAGTTACTACGAGTAATTCCTGCAGGACATCGCATCTCACCAGCGTGATTTGCGGCCGCAAATGAGGCATTCGTACTCAAAGCAGTTAGGTGTTCTTGACACTGGGATTCTTTGCTGGAGCCGACACATCTCAGAGCTGCTTGTTGTGTCGCCTAAGTTGGTGATTTGATGGGTCCCAGCAGAAAGTGAAGGCCTTCCCACTCAGCAGTAACGCTGGCGAACAGCTAATGCTTACCTTCCTCACAGAGAGCACACCATCTATTCAATCCTGCACTCTGATCATGTTTTTAATGCCCTTTCCAGCCCTCGTAGCCTTCCAAGCGTCCTCATATCTCTCAAAGTCGAAAACTTCATTAATCAACTCCTTCATAGACCCAACCACCCCCCTCCCCATCAAATCTCTCGCAACCTCGAAGTCGCCCTCTTTGTACCTGAATGCTCTATGCAGATGAGTTTCCTTCTCACTCAGCTCAACGATCGGAAAGTCGTTCATCAAAGGCTTCTTCGACAGGCCTGTCTGAACCATATGCCCGCCAGTCCGCAGCACATACACTCCCAACGCCGTCGCACTCGAGACACCCGAAGCCTCGAGCACAATATCAGCACCAACGTCGAGTTCACACTGCACCTTGAGCCTTCTCGCGTTCTCAACAGCATCAACACCCACATCACTTTCAAACGTCAACACCTCCGCTCCCGCCGTCCTCGCCGCACCACCCTCCCCACACAACCACCTCTTCGTAAACTCAAGCCTCTTTCCGTTCACATCAACAAGCACCACCTTCGCAGCCCCGAACGCGCAACTCAGCGCCGCACCCACAAGCCCAATAGTCCCCGCCCCACACACCACCACCACCCTATGCCCATTCACCGCACTCACTCCTGCCAGCCTAACAGCATGCACTCCCACCGCCAACGGCTCAACCAACACGCCCTCCTCAAGCCCAACACGTCCAGGCAACTTATAGCACAAACTCTCCGGCAGCACGAAATACCGACAGAGCGTCCCCGGCGTGGCCCTCATCACCCCCTCCCCACTCCCACCCTCTCCAACACTCTCATAAAACGACGCCGCAAACCGCATTCCAAAGCACAGATTGTACAGCCCCTCAACACATCTCGCGCACGAGCGACACGGCACGCCCGGCTCAATCGCGACGCGGTCGTCGACCTTCAGCCGTTTCACTCCTCCACCCACCTCAAGCACAGTAGCACTCGCCTCGTGGCCCATGACAAGCCCCTCGAACTCGTTGCGCCGCTTCACGCCACCGTCGCCATGGCCAACACCGTGCTGTCCCTGTGCCACGAACCACTGCGCGTACTTCCTCCTATCACTCCCCACGCCCCCATGCATGTAGAAGTGGACATCACTCCCACACACACCGACGAACGCGATGCGCAGAAGGACGTAGTCAGAAGGGTAGTCAGATAGAGCCGGGACAGAGAGGTACGTCGTCGAAATAGACGTGTGCTCTGGCCCGTGGAGGAGGACGCAGGGGTTCTGCGTATCGCTGGGTAGTGGGGACATAGTGATGATTGTCGTTGATAGGGATTGTGCCACGGTCGACAATGTTTGTATCGCTGTGGACAGTCGTGCTGGGTACATATAGTGTCGATGGGATTTGATCTTACCCTTCTCACCAAGTTGGCATTCATTCATGGGGCTTTATATGTGTTTCCTTGAGCCTTCGTCTTGCCTTCATGAGGAGCAGCATTCCCCTCTTCACGATCGCACGATCTGTACCACTGATCGCCTCCATTGGTAAGGATATGAGAAGATCGAGTCACGGAATTGGCTCTCCCGCGCGGTCATTTGCATTGTCCCACAGAGATGCGTAAGCATGTTTGGCGTGTCAGGAGCGAGATGGAATGTCCACGGACCATGTCTCGCCGACGATTCCCGGAACGATCATCCAACGAGCCTCAGAAGAGTCCAAACGACTACGGGACTACGTGTCACGATAGAAAAGCTGGGCTTGAGCGAAATATGGCTTTGTCCATCGATGGCGCTATCCAGTTTATCGTAACTAGCTACCTTCTAAAATGTTCTGAAATCGACGATTTTTTTGTTATTTTCTTCAACCTCTATGTTGTGCCATCTAACAGAGATGGATTCACTCCTCATGACACTTAGCAATCATATCTGTTCATCATGTAACTGTGCCGGATAGTACCGGGCTCTTTGCAGGAAACCGCTGTGCCGTGTGCTTGTAGGCCCATTCGATGCGTTGGCATGACTGCTGCCACTAGGCGCCATAGTACACTATTGCATCGCAGATTCATCGGTTAGCGTGACAACCAGGCCCTATCGATATCTTCTTGAAGGAGGCGGGTAGTCTTCAGGTTCAGTATCTCGGTATTGAGGCATGGCAGCGTAAGCTGGATGACCCATAGGAAGGTAGTGCTGAGCGGCATGAGGAGAACCACCATACATGAACTCATCTCCAGTTTGAGCACGCCGTCGCTGACCGGAGCTTGGAGGAGTAGTGGCATAATTGTAGCCCGGGTGAAAGGCTGGCTGCTGGACATAGATTGGTTGGAACCCGTATGGCATCGCTGCTGCTGCTGAATGGTAAGCATTCGAGGACGGTCCCCAGGCGATGCCACGTTGTGGTCGTTCGATGGACCCAGGCTGTCCAAAGGGTTGAAGGCGAGTGTGTCGACGAGCGGAGTACTCTTTCGGTTCGACTCGGATCCTCTGCTGTCGGATATCAATCTCTGCCTCAGAAGCACGCTCCGCTTCGGTGGCGCAGGCGTATTCAATGAAGCCAAAGATGTTGTAGCCCTGACCACCTTGCCACAAGTTAGCACAAACTCGCCATCACGATAGACGCGATGTTACACACCCGTGATCGGTTTTCGAATAACATTGCAGCCCTTGATGTGGCCAAACGCGGAGAAAATCTCAAGGAGTTCCGACTCGGTCACATCGTGGGGAAGGTTGCCAACAAAGATGGATTTCTGATCTGTAGTAGATCGCGGAGTCCGAAGACCTTGACCCATTGGGCTGCTAGGGATAACAGGTCCGATTCGAGTTCGGGGTTCAAGGTTTGGTGGCTCCATGATCTTGTACATAGTGGTGGTGCTGTTGAATGCCTGACATTCTGTGAGTGAGGGCAGCAAATACGAGGGTGGCAGCTTACCTTGAGCGCATCCTTGAAGTCTAGATAGTAGGCAAACTTGACCCAGATGCCTTCTGGAATGCCATGAGTGTTGGCATCTGCATGTGTGGTTGGCTGGGTCTCTTGGATCGGGCCGTATCTCGAAAGCAGCTCGTGGGCCTCATCTTTCGAGACCGGACCACCTCCAACGCGACTGAGAACGACCGAGCCTGATCCAATAGATAAGCCGGTGTCAGCGTTTTGCAGGATGTACTCACGTCGCGCCTCGGCGTGTTCTGTTCGAATCTTTCTATCATCCACAATCAGGTCACGACCGCCCTCGATAGCTTGTGTAGCGGCCTCAATGGTCTGTAATATGTTAGCATGTTTCGTGATTGATTGGGCGCGCAACGTACGTGGTATTGCACAAGAGCGAATGGGTGTCTGTGTCTGTCGCGGCGGACCTTGACAATGCACTCCCCAAACTGATCAAAGGCACTGTGCACGGATTCTTCTAGTTGCTCGTCGGTTCGGCTTACTGATAGGCTAGATGGCGTCAGTGAGGATTCTTGTCAACATTCTTTTCAACACACTTAGCCACGAAGATGCAGGCTTCTGGTGGAAGGACACCTTGGGCGTTCTGTGGAGTGATGGGATCCGTGAGTCGATCGGAACGTGGAGTTATCTTGGTGTTTGGGGAGCTGTATTCAATGAGTTCACGGCCAGTGGCAGATGACTGAGCGTTGCTGTCGGCCTGTATTTTGGCGGCTCCAATGAAGACATCATCATCAGCCTGAGACTCCACATTTATGTTGAGGTCTATGTTCGCTGGTCGGGTGGGAGCTTGAGATGACAGGAAAGGGTCAGCGAGTGAGGCGTCGGCTGGTGGTGTTAACAACGAATTTCGGGACAAAGAAGGGTCTAGAAATTGGTGTTAATTCTCATTCTTCTTTCGAGAGGCTAGATAGACCTACCAGTCTTGGCTCTTGCTGCAGGTGTTGACGTGGCAGTCCGATAGTCGAGATTCAGGTTCTCGAAGCTTGCTGGTAGGTCTTGTAGATTGGCGTGACTCCTTGAAGGTTGCATGTTGGATGATCGAGGCACGCGAAGTTGTTCTGATTGTGAGTAGATCGAATTCCAGACGGCTCGTTGAGAGTTGGTAGAAGCTGGATAACCTAAGAGATTCATGTTGTCGGTGGGTGTGCGGCTCACTATATGTGACATTAGCTCTACAAACGGCCAAAGGCCACAGCGTCAGGCTGCCAACATGTCACTCACTGGTTGCGTCAAGCTGCGGTGACTTGTTTCAGCTTTGTAGGGAGACCAAGTCTTTGATACTGTGTCAAAGAATAATCTTGAGGCGTATCCTGCCGCAAATAGGCCTAGACCGTGAAGGAAGCAGAGGTGATGTTCTATCAAGCACACCGATGAGGTGGGCTCAAGGTTGTAGGTGATGGCTTGGGGGGAGAAAGTGTTGGGGTCGATTGTCAGGATGAATAGGAAGGTGCAGTAGTTTATTAAATAGCTCCTGCTGACGGTGTTGACATAGCTTTTGCCACTCCTGCTGTTGCCGATGCGATGCACTGGTGATATCAATGGAGATTTTATTTGAAACTCTCACTTTGATGTGCTTGTTGCACGTGCTTCGCAGTAGTGATTAGGTAGACCGATGACTTTCAACGGTAGCTTTTTGGAGTGAAGGGGTAAAACAAATGATATTGGTCAGCTAGCAGGTGCACCTGGTCACTCGCACAATTTCTTCTTGATTGCTTCACCTCTAGTTAGAGAAGACACACTCACACTATCGTCAGCTTTTGAGCTCAACAGAAGGAGGGCTTCCTCCAGCAACTTTGTATCTCAACACTTTCACCTGCTACGATAGCAGCATGACATCGAACACCCTCCCTGTGACGAAGCTCCCATCAAATTGTTGATATCCGCTGCAAACTCGACCCTCGAAAAGTAGGGTAGAACAACAAGTGACCCCTGAGGGCAAGCCTTCCGTTGCCAAGCGCTATGCGGATGAACAGCTCTGGAAGCGCTGTGCCATTCGACCATCAATTCGTGGCGTTCAAGCAGCTTTGCAACGCTTCAACAGATGCGGCCAAGTGCTTATCATGAAGGAGTCTCAAGATGTGGAAGGACTGCTTGAGCCCGAGTTGCAAGAACTGCACGGCGGCATCGGCAAGCGGCGCACAGCAAATGCTCACACATCATTTGAACGCGATGGGATGTTGGGTAAGACTCGAAGGTCATACTCGCTGCCGACGTGTGTGCAAGTCGTCCTGTAGTAGAGACTTCAGGCCAGTGACGAAGCTTGTGCTCAGAGGTTCGTAACCGGGCAGGTGTTTTGCTATATAGCTGCTTCCTCATGTCAGCCATAGACAGCCGAGCCGTCTAGTTACCATGTACAGAAAGCTCCGTAGGACCTTTGCTACCCCAATGAAAGCTGTTGGGATGTCTGCCAGGGATATTTGCCAGACATCATTGTTGATAGGTACCGTAACATGGGGAACAAGCCTCTGACCACGCTCTACTTCGGCCTACCAGGTAGAATTGCTTAAGACATTGTTCTGCAGCATGGAAAGACCCCGATATTGTCTGAACCACTAGCAAGAGCAAGAGAGCTAAGTCAGGAGTAGCATGCAATACTCTGGTAGCTGTGGCGTGCCCACAGAGGCTGTGGCAGAGACGAGAAATCGTGCTTGCCAGTGTCCTAGCCCGTCTTCTATTAGTACGTTGCTTGTGGGAACCTTGTCCAGACTCAACTTCATAGAGAGATAAAGTCGTGAACGATATGCCTATAAGCATGGAGGAACAAACCTTTCAATTTAGGGGAGTATACCAGCAGGACCTACAGTTCCGAGCTCGCCACGCCGATCCCGCGCCAATCAGGCCTGGGCCGCCATCTACCTCATCACGGTCTACTACCTCATGTTCACATCCAGCGCTCTCGGTCCTCCCAATCGATATACGGATTCTTCCTCAAGCGCATGAAAGCGAGGCGCACCGTTGGGGTTCAGTGTTTGCGTCTGCAGTATTCTCCAGCTTCAACTGTCCCTGTACTTCAACAAGATACCCGATAACTGTGGCTGAGACGAACCGATTATTGCCTTCAGCAGACTTGCGTTGGCAGTCCTTTTCCACGTCCTCGAAGGTCTCCTTGCTTCAGGACAGTGTTCTACGGAAGCATAGCATAGGTGCAAGCTCAAGCACGATCCATAGGCTCCAAACTATATCAATTTACTGAACCGCCTTGTTCTCGGGTGCACCTCAGGACTTTAGAGAAAGGACGGCGCAATACTTCGTCACCTAGAACCTACAGCCTCTGTTACACCACGCTGATAGTGTAGCCAGGGTGAGGGCATAGCCGACCAGCAACAAGATGTTCTCCGCTACAGTCCGCAGGTACGCCGCCCCAGGCTTCTGGACAAAGACGAACCAAGAGTTCCAGCGGGCAGCCAAGTTTGGTAAGTCGTCTTCTTACGCTTCACTGAACACGAACACTAACGGTCTTAGCAATCAATCTGGAAGGTTTGACCATCACGACTATCCCACAGCCGATACTAGATTTCGAAGATCCTCACACAGCAACATGGATGAAGATCATGACCGACCAGACAGTTGGCGGCTTCTCTGAGGCCAAGATAACGCAACACCCGGCCAACGACAAGACCTCGACCCCTGCCCACATCCGCTTCCACGGAAATATATCTACGAAACTGCCTCACGACCGACCGGACGTGATGAAGACGGGATATGCAGCCTTCAGAAATCAAGATCGAGGAAGGACATTGTTTGGGGAGCTCTTCTGGAGCGTCGAGCCGTACTCGTATCTGGCGTTACGCGTCAAGAGTGATGGAAGGAAATATTTCGTCAACATCCAAACAGATTCCATCGTCGAATCCGACATTCACCAGCACCGACTGCTGACCAAGAATCACAAGGGTGCGGTTTCGCCCAGCAGCCCGCCGCAATGGGAAACTGTGCTTATCAGGTTGCATGACTTTGTCAGGACGAACCAGGGTTTCATCACTGAACCACAATCCGAGATGCTGCGGCAGAAGGTAAAGAGCTTTGGAATAGGTCTGATTGACAGAGAGCCTGGCCCCTTCGACCTGGCGATCAGTGCCATGTGGGTGACGAACTTGAATGAGCGCGGACAACTCGATGGTCGTACCGGATGGGAAGAAGGGGACCAAGGGAGCCCTAGGCTCGGCAATGTCACGGTCGACAAGCTGCGCCAGAAAGCGCAGGAGCGCAGAAGCACAGCTGGGACACAAGAAGCCATCAAACGGGACAGCATGAACGAGTACGACAAGCGCAAGAGAGGCGAGTCCACGACTTGAGAACGGATTATTCTTTGCAAAACTATCCGTTGGCCAACACTCAAGCAACACACAAACCAACCACATCTGCCTGGCATTACCGCATAGCCTCCTCGAGGCTCTTGCCAGTCAAGATCTGAAACGCCTCGGCGTATTTCGAGCTGGTGCTAGCGACGACCTCCTCAGACATCTCCACTCCCTCTTTGCCTTTCAGTCCATTACTCGTCAGCCAGTCTCTCAAATACTGCTTATCGAAGCTATCTTGAGCTTGGCCGAGCGCATACGTCTGGGCTGACCAGAATCTTGAGCTGTCTGGAGTGAGAACCTCATCTACCAGTACTACCTCGTCAGTTTCCTCGTCCAGACCAAATTCGAATTTGGTATCTGCAATAATAATGCCTTGTTGTTTGGCATAGTCTCTGGCTGTGGTGTAAATTTGGAGTGAGAGCTGCTCGATCCGCTTGGCATATTTCTCACCCACAATCTTCGCAGCATCCTCCGTCGAGATGTTCTCGTCGTGTTGACCAAGCTCGGCTTTTGTGCTTGGCGTATAGATCGGCTCTGGAAATTCCTGTGACTCTTGGAGTCCCTCTGGCATTTTCTTGCCGTTGACCTCGCCGGTCTTCTTATACGAGGACCAAGCCGAACCTGTGATGTATCCTCGGACGATAGCCTCGACAGGGAAGATCTTGAGGCGTCGGACGAGCATGCTGCGACTTCGGAGCTGCTCCTTCGCCTGCTCTGGCACGGACTCAGGGACTCGCAGACCAAGAAAGTGTGTTTTGAGAGCCGGTATCTGCTTCTGCAGATATTCGAACCAGAAGGCAGTCATGAGTGTGAGGACCTTGCCTTTGTTGGGGACCCCCTGTTATGTTTAGTCATATACACATGCTGCGGTAGGATTGAGAGGGATCTTACATTCTGCATGATCACGTCGTAAGCCGATATCCGATCTGAAGCTACGAAGAGTAGCGTCTTCGCATCAACCTCGTATAACTCTCTGACTTTGCCAGAGGCGAGTAGTGGCAGTGATGCGCCTAGATCTGCCGTAGTGTATGCCATGCTTGGATTCGGATTTTTGGAATTGCCGTCTCTATTCTTGACTGTTCACGAAATATGTCGTCTGATAGGGTGGGTAGTACTCGTAAATACATAACATGTTCGTTAGATGGTGATTTTCGTAATCCGTTTGCAATCACGTGCGGGTCCGTTGTTGTGACCACGGATAGCCAGTAAACGTCTGAAGGCGTGCCCTTGCACTTGCACGACGCAGATGCCTTTCAATTGAGAAATCTTGATGATCGCTGTGCTAGCTGTAACGCTTTTCGCAGAGACGTAAACGACATGAAAGACGAGTCAAAGTCGAGATGGGCCGCTTCCTCACACCCTCCAAGGTTGCACTCCTGGTCTTAGCACAAATATACAGTAAAGGTTCGATACCGTTGTCAGGTACTGCGACAATTCTCAATGTGCTCATTTCACGGATCCTGCTCGACTCAAAAGAGTCAGATGAATTGCTACAACAGCAAGCTAGTGACACGGTGCTTGACCTAGAACAAGCTTTGGCTGGTCAAGCGTCTGCCATTCCTGGCCGAACTGTTTGGGACTTACTACTGAAGGGACTTTGGGCAATTGATTGTGCCGACGCTCTGGACTGGTTCATCACCGAGACCCCGCTACTGCTGGGGAAGACACGAGATGAATTGCTCAAGGAACGAGATGAGGGCCTTCCTCCTCAACCAGCGGGCAAGATCGTCAGGACGTCGCCGCTGGGTTTGTTCATCCGTCGGTGCTCTCTCGAGTTTCTACGTCTTCAATTCCAGGACAGCGCAGCACTTTGGATGGACTTCATAGCATACAGAATGCCCAGCAAGGGAGCCTTCACAAGGAAAAATCCTCATGTCCTGCGGAGTGCCTTCGACAGCAATATTGCCGACTTGGAGATCGATGTCTCTCATCCTCTAGCAGTTATCATGTTTCGACGTATGCTTGAGGATGTCGATGGTCAGCAGAAGACATTCAGCACGTACGATAGCGAGAAACTTATGGAATTTCAGGTTTCAGAAATGCAAAGTAAGCAGTGTGCGAATGAACCGTGGCCGAACTAACATGCCGCAGGTCTTGGTGGCAGATTACCTGACACCATGAAGACTAGACTCAAGCAGCTGGCGAGCATGGGCACTTCTGCACCGAAGCTGACTCACTATCTCAAATTCCTCGACTCCTGGCGAGCAGGCGATTTCACATCAGCCTTCGACAACCTACATCGCTATTTCGATTACACCATGCAATCTCGCGATCGCACCTTTTACCAGTACGCTTTGCTCAACCTCGCCATTCTGCAAGCCGACTTTGGATGCCATGCAGAAGCCATTTCAGCCATGCAAGAGGCGATAGCAACAGCCCGCGAGAACCGCGACACCATCTGCCTGAACTATTGCATGTCCTGGCTTTACCACTTCGGCCGCGCATTCCCAGCTCAAATGCAGTCAATCCGCGAGACGGGCATTTTAGGCAACGAGACAGAAGGCTTGAATTTCCTCAAGAGTCGAGCCAAAGAAGCAGAGATGTGGACACTACTTAGCACGTCTCTTCTCTCTGAGGCCAAAATCAACCTGCAGCACGGCGAGAGCCTAGCAATGTGCTTCGAGAACATAGTCAAAGCTAGCCATGTCAACGTCGTCAAGAATGTGCCGAACTGTACCGGGCCAGCACTCCTCATGAAAAGCACGCTCTTCTCACGCATAGGGCAAACACACCAAGCATATTCCTGCGGCGAGCGGTTCCTTCTCTGCCATTCTAAGAACGCACCACTAGAGGATGTACTCAAATGCACAATCCGACAAGCGGCACTGCTCGCGCAAATGGGTCGAGCCTCTGAGGCTCAAGCGAATATGGCGAACATACCACGGCAGATCCTCAAAGTTCTGAAATACCAGATCTACCACACAACGCACACGCTCATCCTGCGTGCCCGCCACCTGCTACACAGAAACGCGCTCGACGCCGCAGACCAGATCACAACCCAACTAGTCTCGCAACAACCGCACCCCGACACCGACACATCAACCCAAGTCTCTCTGCTCGAAATCGACCTCCTCATCCGCCGTCGCGAGCTCATGACCGCCCTCGACCGCCTCAACCAGCTAGCAGACAGAATGCCCCTCGAGAACAACGACGTCTCCCTCAAATGCCGACTGCTGACCCTCAAAGCCAGCCTGTTCGCGAAATCCGACAAGGCACTGCAGGGGTTTAGCCTCGCGATGCGCGCCGTAGACCTCGCCCACAGTGCTCGGGTCCTGCCCGATCTATGGAGCGCGACGTTGGCGCTAGCGCACATCCTGCTCGAGAGCTACGAATTTGCGGCAGCCCGGGATCTGGTCGCCGCGATCTTACCGCAAGCGCTGGAGTGTCTTGACTGCGAGCTTGTGGCACGATGCTACCTCGTGCTGGCGGACAGCTACGTCGGACTGGCGGGGCTGGAGGTTAGTGCTAGCTCGGAGGACAAGAAAGGCAAGGACGCAGAGAACGGCAGGAACAAACAGACGCAAAAGCAGAAGCAGCTGATGAGTTCGGCGGCGGATGTGCTTGAGAAGGCGGGCGAGCAGTTCCGGTGGATTCAGGACTTGGATGGACAACTTGAGGTATTGGCTAAAATGGGAAGAATAGGGATGTGGCGGGGGGATGTTGCGGTTGCGAATGAGATGGGGGAGAAATATGTGAGTTTGAAGAAGGAGTATGCAGATGCAGATGGCTGTTGAGCATGTTCTTTCGGATTGCGACGGGCACGGCGTTTGTGATTGGGGCTTTGTGCTGGAGCAGGCGTCGCGTGAGTGTTTGCTTAGTAGATGGTGTGTAGGAGCATGGCATGGCATCTAAAATCAGTATTCAGTTGACTGCTCGGTACACTTGTTCATTCCTGCGTCTGCTACAGTCGTCACATTTGTCCTGACTGTCTAAGCTGGCCATCTGACCTCATGCACGCCTCGCCATTCTCAATCTATACAACCGCAGGGGCGTGGAATGGCAGTTCTCTCAACGGGTAGGAAATGTTCAAAGCGCGGAATCTAGGTCGTCTTGTCCTTGTCGTGGTAGTTGACCTTGTCGTTCCAGAAGAGGGTCTACCAGCTCTGTCAGCACTTTCCTCGATGGCTTTGCTACCCTCCTTACCTTGTCACCGTCTCCCCAGAAGAAGTTCTTTGTCCTGATGTTCTGGTATGGATATTCGACTCGCTCCTCTAGAGGCGGCATGTGCTCCCAGTGCTCCCAATGCTCATTCCACAAGTTCCAGGCGTTGATCGAGGCAAGTACAAGACAGGGAATGACGATGTAGATGGAGAGTTTTCGCCAGAGGTCTACAAGCACAATTCATGTTAGCCCACTGCAGCTCCGCTCAGAACGCCTTGTTGCTCAGTCACCCTGTTCCTTCCAGGGGACAGTGTAGACGCACCAGTAGTAGCAGCGGCGTGAGCTTTGACGGCAGCTCGCTCGCGGTTGAAGGCGTTGTCAGCTGTGCCGGTCAGCTTTCCTCCTGGGACGTCCCTGGTCGACACTCGGCGGATAAACTGTAGTTGCTGTCGGAAGGCGGGTTGCTGTGTTCGGAACGATTGCTGCGCCATGCGCAGGCCGAGTCTTTGGAACGACATTGTCGAGGTTGTGGTGAGCGGAGAGGGTGGTGGACTGCAGAGCTGCGTCTTCAGTGCGACTTGCAGTGTGGTGGACTGACGAAGTGCTTGCGGGAGAGAGCTTAGACAACGCTAGTGTGTATTGGGAACAGCGTCGTTTTGCTTGGGGATCTGCAACTGGCAACTGCAACTGGCAAGTCGAGGCAGGTGCGTCATGCCAGTGGAACGTGACTGCGCGAAAGTTGGCGTGCTCCTGCCAGTGCTGGAGTCACGGTTCGAGGCCTCTTTTCGCCCTCACTGTCGTCTTGACGCGATGTGAGCAGCTTGGATGCTGTCATCGCTGTCGCAACTGCTTGTTGAGCCCCAGTGTGCTCGCGGCATGCGCCTCAGCCCTTCTTTGATGCCGCAATGGCCCTTCGCATTACAACTTGGAACGTGAACGGCATCCGCAACCCATTCGGCTACCAACCATGGCGAGACAAGAGGACTTTCGAGGCCATGTTCGACATCCTCGAGGCCGACATCATCTGCTTCCAGGAGACCAAGATCCAGCGCAAAGACCTTCGCGATGACATGGTTCTTGTGCCTGGCTTCGACTGCTACTGGAGCTTGCCGCGTCACAAGAAAGGTTACGCCGGCGTCGTCATCTACACTCGCAACTCGAAATGCGCGCCCATACGAGCCGAAGAAGGCATAGCTGGAGGTCTGTGTCCGCCAAATAGTATCACTCCGTTCCGTGAGCTACCTGAGGAGGACCAGATCGGTGGCTATCCTACCCTTGAACAGATGTCCGAGACAGAATTCGATGCGGCTACCCTCGACGCAGAAGGAAGATGCGTCATCCTCGAGTTTCCTGCCTTTGTGTTGCTTGGTACGTACTGTCCTGCGGAAAGAGACGAGGAAAGGTCTCACTTCCGCACTGCCTTCCTCAAAGTCCTCGATGCGAGAATCAGAAATTTGGTAAAGATGGGCAAGAGCGTGGTTTGGGTCGGTGACATCAACATCTCCCGCGAGGAAATCGATACAGCCATGTCGGAAGAATCAATGCGCAAGAGAGGCGTCGATCATGTTGGCTGGATATCTACACCTGCCAGACGACTGTTCAACCAGCTACTGGTTGGTGGGAAGGTACACGGAGAAAGAGACGAGGGTCGACAAGAGCAAATTCTGTGGGATGTCTGTCGCTCCTTTCACGAAGGACGCAAAGGCATGTATACTTGCTGGGAGACGAAAGTCAATGCTCGACCCGGCAACTACGGTTCAAGAATCGATTATGTCCTCTGCAGCCGCGACATGAAAGACTGGTGGGGCGACTCGAACATCCAGGAAGGCCTGATGGGCTCCGACCACTGTCCAGTCTATGGCACGTTCAAAGAGAAGGTCACAATACACGGACAAGAGAAGCACATTCTGGATCTGGTCAACCCTCCTGGAATGTTCGAGGATGGAGTGCGGAAAATGGACTGGTCTACAAAACACCTGCTGCCTATGTCTGGTAAGCTTATCCAGGAATTCGATCGCAGACGGAACATCAAAGACATGTTCTCGAAGAAACCATCTCTACCGAAAGCACCAAGCTCTGTCGCCCATGCACCAAGCAAAGACCCCCGAAGCGTTGTACCGACTCTCTCACCAAGCATTGCTTTCGCTTCTGAGCAGAAGGCCGATCCGCCAACGCAGTCCACTCAGTCCCCGAAAGCGAATGGTCTGAAACGCAGCATATCGAACGTCAGTACACCGCCCGCAGCAAAGAAGAGCAAATCAGACTCCAATGGCACGCTAAAAGGCCAGCAGAGCCTTACTGGTTTCTTTGCAAAGAAGCCATCTTTGAAACCCGAGGACGACTCTGAGTCTCTGCCTTCTTCTCCCGAGAAAGAAGCTGTCGTCCAGCAGACGACACCTTTGCCCATTCCCGAAGCGTCACCAGCAAGAACTGAGAGGTCCGTCGAGGACGAGGTAGCTTCCTTTGAAGCCAAAAAGACCTGGGGCAAACTGTTCGCCAGACCTATCGCCCCCAAGTGTGAGCATGACGAACCATGCAAGACCATGCTCACCAAGAAGCCCGGTGTGAATTGTGGCCGGTCTTTCTGGATGTGCAACCGTCCACTTGGTCCGAGTGGAAAGCAAGAGCGTGGAACACAATGGCGGTGCAATACCTTCATCTGGGCCAGTGACTGGGACGCGAGGCAAGATCCTGGCTAAAGAGCGAAGAGGTATATTCACGTCGTCAGAACACATTCCTCTCGCAAGGCTTCTTAAGGATCATACAAGACGTTGACTGCAACCGACAAGATGAGTCCAGGGGTCACATTCTCGCCATGAGGATCGGCAAGGACTGTGTACGGCAATCATCCCGCACGTCCTTCATCTGCTACAAGTCAATGCAGAGTCGAGTTCCATACTGCCTGCAGGTTTTTGCGGTCGAAAAGATGCAATTAGCTTCTCAGCTATCTTCGTAGCACCCGTGGGCATGAAAGAGAACCAAGAACGGGCACCCGACTGGCAGGGACAGATCTGTCATCATGACGAAGAGGTACAGCATACAGCCATGCTGTGGCCTATTACTTGGGGTAAACTGGCACCACAATACTGTGTATGTCGTCTCAGCAAAGCGACGATATCTTCAGACCTTTACTGCATTCCCGCTCAGGCACCATTCTTTGAAATCTTGCGGCATGTCACCAAATATCGAGGTGCATTAGTGCTCGCCTCTTTTTTGCATCAACGGCTTGAACATCTGTTACGTCGAATACCTGCCAAGACCCCTTCATCACCCGTCGTGTACTACCCCGCCTTGTTCGTTGTCTCAGGATATACAACGCCAACCATAATATCACAGCCGCATTGACAGTCACATGCCTGCCTTCTGCAGCCGTGTGACCCACACCAGCCCCCTCGATTCTGCTTGTGCCAACACCTGAAACATGTCACTCGCAGGCAGTGTTCAGTCACGGAATACATTCGATCTGCTCATGTCCCCACTCCGATCTCAATTAGTATGGGAGCTGGAGTAGGCTTGCTCGGGTGACTTCCCATCAGACCTCAAAACTTAGATAGCGGCGGGAACAGAGGCAGGTTTTTGACAGCTGCATTAGCCGAAGGGTGAGATACTGCTATGTGATGCTTGCCCCGAGGTTACCAGAGAACCATGGGTCCTCATGCCTCTTAGCTTCAGCCTTGCGTCTTGCAGGAAACTCGACGGATCACGAAAGAGTGCGAACACATCTTAACAAGTATGTGGACGTCGCCAAGGTAAGGCTGCTCGTCAACCACAGGTTGGTGTGACCGGTGAAGAGACATCTGTAGCTACCTGCCTGCAATGAAGTGTACAGGTTTTAGTACATAGCTTTAATGTTACACACGGTCATGTGTTTTCCTCGCACACGGGAAGCCCGCATTCCTTCTCCGACCCTTCCCATAATGTTCACTACCTCAAAACTGGTACGCGAAATGCTGACATGCAGAGCCAGTTGGCTCACGAACATGGGCGAAACATACCGTGTCATAGTTCTCGGCGCCGCGGGTTCTCCAACGTACTCAAAACGTGATCATGAATCGCTCAATAAGATTTGCATTTCGAGAGACGTCGTCCTGACGACTGACTATGATCGATCTACTGCCTTCTTCTCTCTGTTGCTTGCCTCTACCTCTCCACGCAAGCGACCAAAGATGTATGCAAGCACTGTGACGTGTTCATTTCACGTCTTCCACGCATCCGTATTCAAAGTGATATCTAGTCTGAGACCGAGCCCTCGGCGCTCGCTGAGGCCCAGACACCAGTGTTCATCTGCAGTCCTGATCCGTGCTGTTCTGTTCTCCTCGCGGGTATAGCTTAGCTCCTGTGTCACTTGCCGTTCTTCGTCCCTTCGTCTGCTGTCTTTGAATGCTGTGCTGTGCCGTGCTGTGCTGTGCTGTGCCGTGCTGTGCGGCGCTACAAGTCCCGCATGCAGCGGAGCTCGATGATCTTGTTCTCCCCGCGTTGTCTTCTTGGTGTCGTACGAAGTGTGCTTCTCTAGTCTGTTTCGCGGCTCTTCGGGTCCTCTGTGTCTTGTGCTTCGGGCGTTTTGAGGGAATTTGACGGTTTGTGGTTGGAGCGGGGTGGTGGTGTGATCGGTGGCTTCGTACTTGCGGGTCGGTGGGAGGGGAAGACTAGCTCTGGTGGGGGTTGGTGTGGGCTTCTTTGTGTGCAGGTGGGTTTGGGGTTGGTGATGCTGCCATGGGTTTGGTTGGTGCTGTGTGGCGGTGGCTGTCGGATTGATCTGGATGGGCGGAGGGGGTTGGAGTGGAAGGGTGGCTTGACACCACACTCCGTATGGTCACCGTAACCCTATTGAGTCAAGCCTTTTTGTCGATATGGTCGTCGTGATAATGTAGATCCCATCTTCGAAGTGGCCTGCGCCAAGATCTGATGCCCAGGA
>Ga0066648_10000807_pt1 | contig 19251 bp, 19 predicted proteins | sample CryGeyCG12114_NA_FD_59537 | JGI IMG/M metagenome (GOLD analysis project Ga0066648, IMG submission 59537) | Groundwater microbial communities from aquifer - Crystal Geyser CG19_WC_8/21/14_NA | ecosystem: Environmental > Aquatic > Deep subsurface > Groundwater | place: USA: Utah: Grand County... | reverse complement strand
CCCGCGCGCAATCCTGACAGCCATCAGACCACAGGTCTCACCATGAGTGGTTCTTTCACAGATCGAGACGTCTTTAGTGAATAGAAACTCATGAAGGTCATGGCTTGCACTTTACGGACAAGTCCGACCTGCGGTGATCTGCATGGCGGAAACCTTCGTGTGGCTAGATCATAGCGCTTGAGCCGGCATACTGCTGTGGTATTCGAGCTGGATCCCGTACTCTTCTCTTGTTCTCGCGCTCGATGTGGAAGGTAAGTTCATAATTTCGAAGGACCTGTGCTTGCGGTGGGCGTGTATCTCTCGATTGGAGATACTCATTTGAGGTATGTCCCGTGTATGGGTGGGTTCGAACATAGCAGAGCGTGTGAGCTCAGCCTCTTTTACTTGACGGTTCACTCGGTGGTTTATTGCCGTTGGTAGAGAGTAGTATGATTCGCTTCCGGTGCTGTTGCTGCTGTTCGCGGCGTCTGGTTGCGTTAGATAGCTCAATACGCCTGTTGCTCGAGGATGAAACTAGCTCACTTTTACCAATTGGCAGACTGACGAAGCAGGAACTTGAACAGGTCAGGCGAGGATGAAAGAAGTATTGGCTCGTGGTCGTCCCATTGTTAGGCCCTTTGACCGTCAGAGACAGTCAACAGTGACATCCACCCCGCCTAACGTTTGGCATATCTTGTGAGAGACAGGATCTGGTAGAACAATCTGAAGAGCCTGGATCGTGAGGTGAAGCAGAACTCGACCTCACCATCAGGCAAGCCGAAGTCTTGGATTCCAAAATTTTAGTGAAACGAAGAGTGAAGATAACAGAATCAGGCTCGTCAACCAAGCTTCTCTGCCTCCAAAACTTTTCCTGCGACCTTCGCATCTTTTTCTCTTGATTCTACTACTCTATCCAACTTTATCAATTGCTCACTTCCACCCAAAATGGGATTGAAAGACGAGGTGATGAAGATGATAGCATCACTCCGCGAGACGAAGGAGGCTGCAAAGCCTCCAGCATCTCCTGAATCAACAGGTCAGGCTGCTTCAGAACAGCAGGACCTAAACAGCAAGATGAGTGCGGGTGTGTGACAGCAGTCCGCGCTCACGCCATCTAGTGCTGCACAACTTGTCGGCCACGCAGCAAATTCACGAGATTCTTCTACACAGACGGATAGCGTGGTGGTCGCTGCTTCTAGCAACGCTGTCATACCGCAGCCAGGTTCTGCTCTCCAGGACCCGGCGGCTGGTCCACCTCGAACTGCGCAGCAGTCGTCTGTCAATCAGAATCAGACTCTGTTGTATTCTAGGTTTGCAGTCACTGGTGAAGAGGAGCAGACAAGATCTGACTCAGCTTCGACTCAGCTTCGACTCAGCGAGATATGGCCGCATCCTCTACTCAGGCAGGTGCGGCCAAGAAGCGCCCTGCAGAGAGTGTCGATGAGGATATCCCCATCACCGATGCTCCTTCTGTCAGCAAGAAGCGCAAGCCAAGGTACCTGCCTTATGAGCACATACTCGGTACCATTGCGGGGGCTTATTTCGACCAGACCCCTGATGGTGAGCCACTGAGAAAAAAAGCCTCTTTTCGACCAGGCTGCTTTTGGTGGGCCTAGAAGGAAGAAGGCTTGTCTGACACAGACGTTCCAGGATTCGTCAACGCCGTCGGCGGGGCCTGCGAAACCAAAGGCACCTGCTTACACAGATACTGTCCGCGAGCAGCTTCAGAAAACTGAAGAGACTCGCAGACAGGTCGAAGAAGAGCTCAAGCGATTCAAAGACCAGGGCAACCGTCCCGCCACAGATCTGGCGATTGTTCCTGGTCAAAGTCTCATGGACGCAAAGAGCTGGATGCTTTGTGCTGCCATGACTCGCATTAAGGGGTCGAGCGAAAGTGACAATCTGTCCGTCCAACTCAACGGGCTCACTCATGTGGTGCAGACCGTCGATATGTTGAAACAGCTGCGACTACTCTCCTACGAGGAAGTCGATCATGTGGGCAACGTACTCGAGCAGTACAGACAGGCTGCGTTGAAGAGCGACGGCATGCAGATGCGTCAAAACTTGACTCTTCTGGACGGCTGGTTGGCTTCAGTGCAAGTGGTCGACCTGCTCCCACAGCATCCACACACGAGCAAGGCGAAGCCGGGTTCTCTGCAGGAGAAATTTTCCTAGCTGCTCCTTGCCTTCGATGCAGTCTTATCGAGAGATATCCGAAAGGAAGCATATGAGGATGTTACTGCGAAGGGACAACTCGATAAGGCACGTGTATCCTTTTCCGGATTGTACAGCAGTCTGGAAGCTGCAGTCCAGATCCAGTTGGCATTGCGGGGCAAAAACCGTGCCGTTGTTAACAACATCGGGGATTTCTTGAGTTCGTATGAGCTGCTCTCGACGCACGACCAACGATGCAATGAAGCATCAAAAGTCATGATCGAGCATTCCGTCGAGCAGACTATCGCCGAGAGCCAGCAACAAATGGCGGCACTCGGCGTCTACGCCAGGAGCGAGAAAGACTTCACCACAATTTGTGAGAACTTTTTCGCCGCGGTGCGGCGCTTTGCCGGAATCCTTGTGAATTACTTGGAGAGCCCAGAGAAGGATGGCGGAGGAGACCTCGCCATCCCGCTCAGATGAGTATCAGTCACTTGTGATCAGGTACCATTGCATAGTTAGCCCCTTGGCTGGCTATGCTGATTAAATCGGCTTTGATGTAGCCTCAACCCACAATGAGATTACATAGAAACGGAGTTTATCTACCTAATCTTTTTGCCTGTTCGTCTTTTGCCGTAGTTGATCTTCGACGCCCTTTTGACTTTCCAGTCTTCCTCTCGATTGCACCGCGACTGTTGCCGTCATCGTCCCCCTCGTCTTTTCAAGTTCGCGGCCGAGTGACTGATACTGTGCTGTAAGGTGCTCCCCAGCCTTCATCGCACATCGGCAACAAGATCTGGCTCACTAACCATAGGACTCAAGATACACTGATCATGCATTTGATCGACCGTTTCTTCCTACACTACGACAAGCGTTCACAATAACAATCACGGAAATGGTTACAAAAATGGTCACAGCTTAGAGCAACACGGAGGTGACACGGTTCAAACAGAGATCGTATTCACTCTAAGCTAAGCTTAGTACTACCTCCTGAGCTCATCTAGTTCTTCTAGAAAAGAATCGAACTCCGCAGTGGCCTTCTCGTGTTCCGACTCGTACTTGAGTGCGCCTCGAAACTGTTCCCCGAAAATCTGAACTCTCCTGTCAGACTCTTCAAGGTTGATTGTCTGCAGCTCAATGAGCTCAATGAGCTCAATGTCTTCAATGTTCTGTTGCAGGGCTTCGTGATCGCGATCATCATATTTATTAGGCTGACCTCGATTCATGCCGGCGTATGCAGTTGACAAGCCGCCATCCCACGGGTAAGCTGAACACAATACAGTGGTCACCCTTTCATCTAACCCAATGTGCGATGTGTGTACTGTCTTGAGAATTTGCCATGTCGAGGTCGTTGTCTGGAAGACCTCTCCATACCGCAACTTGAACACTGCACACAACAAGCCCAGAATAGGACTTATGGTCCCAGCGTGGTTTGAATGATCTTTCGATCTCTGTACCACACTTTTACCGAGCCCGACATAGACGGGGCATCTGTCCAGAGGTTTGTCGAGCAAGTGGTCTTGGTCGGTGCCCTTGAGCTTTTCGTACAATTCCCAACAATGTTGCGACACATAGTCGATCCATTCTTGGTGATGTATGAAATTGTCGTGCAAAGTTCCGCTACCGTAGCGGCGTTCCTTCGCGTAGTCAAGCTTCCCCCGGAGCTTCTCGTTCCCCGAAAATTGCTCGTCAACTCGCTTGGCATGTGCTCCGGACATTGGATTCTTGACATCAATGTACAGCTTCATGTCCTAGTAAGCGTTGACAAACTGCCTCACCGTGAGACCTTTGCCAGCATCCGCTGCACTGGGCTGGTTCAATGTGCGCTGAATGGATGCGAACACAGCATATGTGCCTTGGCGGTCACTTGGAGTCAAGTACGCCTGGACTTCCGAAGAAAACGCAGAGTCTTGCATCTTCGACGCAAGGTCCCCGTTGATCAGAGCAACGATTACCTTTGGATGTAATTGAGAGAGGTAGTACAACACCGTTAGGCCACTGCAAACTACCCAGTCTTCAATTATAAGTTTCCAAGAAGGATGCAACCCCTCAAGGTCGAGTACCGCTGCTTCATCTCCAGTCGAGGGAAGGGCTGAACTCGAACCTCCAGCTGTTGTAGGACTCAGTATGTCACTTGCAGAGGCAGATGGTCGAACTTGAGCCAAAGGTTTCTGTGACAAGGTCCATCGCCCCGCAAAAGGGAAGCACGAGCCCTCGTGCTCGTCGACTTCGTCTCCCTCTTCAGGGTCTTGGATGACCTTGTACTGCAACTGCTGGTTGACAACATCCTCGACGTTTTCAGCGTCGTCGATGTCCAGAGTCCCAATGCTTGCCAATGCCTCTTCACCTGAAGCTGCATCTTCGGCTTGCGTAGCTTGCCCGTTCTCGGCACGCCACGTGCGATGTTCCTCTCACGCTTCTTCAACAGCGATTTGAACAATCATGTACGTGAGACCTTTGACACCAAATGTCTCGTAGTACCATGCCATGCCCTTCTGTCGGGCAGTGACTAGCGAAGCAAGTCCTTGCTGGTTAGACAAGTCCTTGTACTGCGACGAGTCAATGTTCTGGGGTCCCAGCTCACTGACTCTTGTCTTGAGTTGACGTGCGTCGTGGCGTATCGCCTCAACTCGCGTAAAGAATTCTCCAGGCATAAGCCTGGGGATCTGATCATCGTTGTCTTCCATGTTGTACACACGGCTACTGTGATGAATGATGGTACATCAGTAAGAACTCATGGAAGTTTTCGCAGCGTGTGAATAAATATTTGCGTCCTCAGCCACGTGTCAGGACCCTCGTGACGTGACGAGACGTCCTGAAACCCCTCTAGGACCCATCTTCACCTTCGTTCCTGATATATTTCGCTTACTGTCCACGAACCTCGCTACTTTCATCATCTTTGTACGCCCTCCCACTCCGTCTTTCAGACATCGCCCATACCTGCCACATTCACCGAGACTGTCATTGTGGTTCTCAGCCATATATGTTTGCTCGCAACTGTTGCCACCCTTCACTGCGCCCCGAGCATTACATGCTCGGGACACCACGACACCGCTGAACGATAGCGGCCTTCCGAGGGGTTGACGTTAATTCAGCGCCGTGCAAGGTCTTCACCAACAAGAACACCAACGAGGATACAAAGGCAAAGCTCGAGCGGGTTGAGTCTATCAATGATGATTACCGTGCACGTTTATCAGTTGCAAGGATGATCTTTGCGCGGGGAGCCGGCCGATACCGTCAACCGATCTGAGTCTCCACGTCTGAGACGTCTCCATAATCCGCCTCGTCCGAGAAGGGTCTGCAAGCACCTGCGCCAACCTCCATAACAAATGATTGCCTGCCGTATATCGTCCAGCTTCCGGCGCAACTCGACTCCAAAAACTGCCATTGGCATTCAAAAAGCCGCAAGGTGGGCATCAGGAATGGGCAAACTTTGAAGAGATCAGCCGGAATACCATACCGAGGCAGGGAAATTACTGAGCAAGTCGTTGGCAGGGCAAGATGGTTATACAGATGTCACTTAGGTTTGATCGGAAGTCGTCATCATCAATTCTTAAAGCATTGGGAATGGGGAAATGAAATGCAGCTGGCGAAGGTTGGTTGTAGTAGATTACTATTATATTGCCGTCTAAGTTATAGATATAGAGCTGCTCAATATCTGTGGCTTTGGTGCGGAAAGCATGCAACGCGGAGATTTATCCGTGGTGACTGTCAGTCACAGAAATTCTCCTAGCAGAGGCCCTTGCCTCTCCCGCTTCCACTTCGTATTGAAAGTGGTGATCGCTGTGGAAGGTTTGCACCTGAACCAGGCCCGACAAAGTCTGCCCCATCAAAGATACTATTGCTCCAGAAAACTGCACTGGTACAATCGTTGATCTAGTTATTGCTATAGTCATCGTTGCTGGCCAAAGGTGGCAATGTACAGTTACCCGAAGGCTGTACCTTGTACGGCGCCAACATTCCCCTCTCCAAATGGTTATCAACGTGGCAAATGGCATTCCACACGCCTGGGGCGCCCGCAGTCATCGTCAACGCAACCATGTCTCCATCATTCAGGGAATGACTCGCCGCCCATCTACCCTGACCCTCGACTTGGAAGTTGTTACCGTGCAAGTGGAAGACATGGCTGGCTGAGCCGAAGGCGTACGTGTACCAGATGACGCCGTCAGCCTGACACATCTCGAATGCTGGCGCGTTGCTGAATACATAGCCGTTGATGGTATGAAAGTGGGGTGCCTGTGTTGTGCTCAACGAAACACTTGGTGTGTTTGTGAGTTGTGGGTGCCAGAGGGTGTAGTTGCCTAGACCGCTGATGCTGCTTGGGTTCGGACCAGAATAAGTCGCTGATGCGCTGACACCTGCAGCGGCTGCGTTCTCACCTGCCAAGAAGCTCTTACTTTCATGGTAGATATTGAACAGGAAGATGAGCTCGCGGTTGGTCGCCATCGTCTGGTTCATCTTGCCTGATGCGTAGATGATCGTGGGTCCCTGCAGTCCAGCGTTGATGTCGGCACCAAGGTTAACGTAGTTGTGGTATGCGCGCAGTGCTGAATTACTGCCGTCGATTGGCCCGGATGACTGGGGAACCACCCATTTGTAGACGTAGCAGCCTCCAGGCGGTACCGCGTCACCGGCTATGACAGGTTCCTCGACACCTGGTACGAGGACTGTTGGGTACAGAGAGCCTTCGTTTTGCTTGTTATAGCTAAGGCCCATAGAATGCAGGGCAGCATAGTGTGCAGGCATTTTGTTGACGAAGTAAATCTCGATCATGTCTCCGACCTCCGCACGCATGACTGGGCCATTCATGCCGGCATTGTCGGGTTGGGAGGTCTTGGTGCTGAAGGTATCGTCGGTATAGCCAACGTACTTTGCCTTCTTCCAAGGTCCAGTCCCCAGAATACTACCTGCTGACTCGAGATAGCCAGCAGAGTACGCTCGCGGGGAGTCCTCCATAGGTACACCAAGCCAATTGTCCCAGCCTGTTGGGGCGTAATCCCAATCGACGATCTCGGATGCAACGTAATATTTGCGGATGTTGCCTGAGAAGTGGAAGTCGCTTGGTGTATAAGGAGGAATTTGGTCATCCATCATAGCTTTGCATTGGGCCGATGACAAAATTGTGTTGTTGTTGAAGAGGGTGTTCGTGGTCATGCTAGAAGACGTTGATGAGGTCGCAGCTGCGGATGAGGTAGAGCTCGCCGATGGTGATGCGGATGAAGACCATCCTGCCCACGCCGAGGACGACCCAGGAGCTGCTGCCGCTGAAGTGGCCAACGACATCAAGATGCCTGCCGACATCAGATTAGAGAGTTGATTCATTTTGATGAGGATGGGTGAGATCGTGCTTGATTTTTGAACATACGAAGGGACTTCGCTGACCCATTATATAGTAGGCCATCCGCTGTGCACGCTGCTGTAGCTCAGCCGATAGTAGTCCGTGGCAACGACTATGGTTCGGAGTTCGGAATCCATGGAATGTCGTATAGGTTAAATGGCACAGAGTTCGGAGGCCAACCAGTGAGGACTGCTCAGGAAGTCAGCATCAGTGTGATTGAAAGCGTATAGCACAATAATCTGTGGAGCTTCGTACTGACCCGGATCGACAGTGAATCTCGACATCGTAATACAATAACTGGTCGCAAAGGATTGGTTTGAATGCGGCGTTTGATGAAATGCTTGCATCCATATTCGATCCGAGACGTGGAACAAGACGAAACTTAGAATTGGTAAAGGAGTGCCGACCTCAGACGACAGTAGACCTACAGTCGCGGACTACGGTAGACGTTTGTGCTGGCCAAAGTTTATCCTCCTAGTGACATATCGTGAATACTTTGGTTTAGGAGCAATATAGATATCTGTGGACATCGGTTATAGCGGATCTGGTTACTGTGACTCGAGATATCTCCGTGCCGTTCCAGAGGGATTATATGAAGCCTCGTCCTAGATGCATGGCCCGACGCTTATGCACGCCAGTCTGAACTTAAGGCCCGTGACTGTAAGCCTGGCTTCGACAACGCTCCTGAAACCGCATATTGGCGACATCTAATAGGCGACTTAGATCTGCATCGCTCTTTGGCAATGATACCACAGCTGAACACGAGGGTATAAAAAGCAAGCTCGAACACGCCCTTCGTGAACGTCAGCAAAACCCGAATCATCGTCGTCTGCTACTTCGAGTACCTCTAGCGCGACCGCATCTAGCCTTACGCAGGATCTCGCGGATTTTCTGATCTGCCATAAAATGTCTCGAACTCACTTTCACCCACTCTGTTTTTAGACTGAGGTCAACTTTGCTGTGTGGCGGGGCATGTCATCATCCCTGCGACTGCGGTATGGGTTGGCTACGTCATCCTGTAATCGGCTGTTCGTAAAGGCTCGTAATGCTAACAAAAATTGCCTCGCTGTGCCAAGAGAAATGCCTCATCGTGCTCTTGGCAACGAGCGCCTCTTTTATGCAGCTCATCTTATATAATCCGGACGCGCCGGCAGACAATGTATTCCATTAAAATTGGCCCATCGCGAAGTGATCGGTTATTGACGTGTCCAGGGCTCGAGCGGCAGGCAGCATCCGACGAATCCGGTAGAGTTTTGAGCGAAGGAGAAAGTATTGTATGCATTCTCAGCTATGAAACGGTTTCACAGCAGGATGATCATCCGGCTAGGTACGTCGGAACTGGTCCCCAATATGAGGAAGCGTTGAGCTTGAAAGACGTTAGGTTAAAGCTTGGTAAAGACCCGGTAACCACCAGTTAGTCGCATCAAGAATCTACCTCATTGGTGTGCTCAGAAGTAAAGAGCCACCTGACTTCCGACTAATTGGGCTTACCAGATTATTCCAAATTCTTTGATGATTTTACGGCCTTCACAGATGCCATTCCCAGCGTACCGAAGTTTGCTGGACAATACAGCATACTAGCAGATGGATGAACTCCTTTTCTCCCCAAGGCCAACAACGGCACCAACCGCAAGTTTGGATAGTCCGAGTCTGACGGAGACCTCGTCCTTTCTAATGTGGCTTGCGATGCGCAGTCTCTCTGAAGACTCCTACCTTCCTGTGCCTTCCTTTCTGCAAGTCTTCGCTACCTCAGAGACGCGCCTGTCGCCTAGCTCGAAATCAGACGACCATTGCTTTACGCTCACCGCAAGTTCATCTTCGCAAGGATCATCCTGTGTGATGATCGGCTTCGTACATCGAGCCGAAGGCAAGTGAACACATCTGCCGCGCTCACTGCGTACGAGATCTGACAGATTGCAAATGCTGCCAGTTTCCTGAGTACGTTGGCACTGCTGACCTTGACTTCTTGAACTCGTGTTTCGAATCTGCAAACGCTGAGCTACACCCACGCTAGGTTCTTTGCAGTTTTGTGCAAAATCAAAACTTCTTGGATTCCATATGCTTGGAACTATACAATGCTTGAAGACGGTCGTGCTTGCCCGGTGGATTGTCTCTGGGACATGAACAAAGAGAGTGGACACGTTTGAATGCTGACCGATCAAGACCAAGACCGCTACCTCTGCTTCGAAAGGTGCCCAGATGTGACAACAAGCACAGAGACAACTTATATGCTAATCATTCCCTTTGACGCAACCTGCTTTCCGAGCTACTGAGCTGGCTTTGGCAAGATCTTTGACAGTTGCTCTAAGCGTGTCAATGATCTATCATCCTTGGATTTCTGTAAGATTCCATGGGCCGGGTTGCTGACGAAAGCACCAGTTACTACGATATCATGAGGGATCCACGAAGACGTGCACAACGTCGAGCCACTGACCGGGACAGGTCACCTGTACCCGTCTCGTGTATCGCTCACAACGTTGCACCTTCATCAAGGACACGGATGCACGGCGACCACTGGGAGCCTAACGAGATGGAAATACGTCGTCAAGGTGAAGGTACAGCCAGCCAGTCATTCGGTAAGCCAAAGCTAACACCAGCCGGTGTCACACCGTGTCGCTGACCTAGACTTGCACAGTCACATATCCATCAGATCCCATATTTCCTATCCTGACCGCCATCACACAATATCAGCAAGACCAGGAAGACATGAACATCGCCCTGAAAAGAACGAAGGAAGCAGAAGTATCAGCACTGCAAGACGAATGCAAAACGCTAGTTGAGCTTGTGCGAAAGAGGGACGTGGAGAATCGGCAGTTACACAAAAGAGCAAAAGAGGTTCAAGAAGAGAGCGAGGAGATACTCGCAGGCAAAGTTGCCCAAGGCCTCCAGTCTCACAGGAAAGATATGTTTGACAAAAACAAGCAAATCGAAACACTGAATGCCAACATTAGCATACAATCGAAGATCATCCAGGGTATGAGTAAGCACATGGTCATGAAAAGCGTGCTACGACCGGACATGTCCGACAGCAGGCTCTCACTGAAGCGCAGAGCCTCTGCTGCTGACCTGGACACTGAACACTGTTTGAGATGAGACACCACCAGAGCTTACAGCTCTCGAGCCGCGTGCAGACAAGGGCCTCTCGAGCAACATATAGTCGATTTCGAATCTCATTGAGGACTGAAAAGCCGAGCAGCAAGATCCCGCTGATCTCAGACAGCGGAGGAACACGAGAAGACCGCAAGTCTGCAGGAAAAGGTGCAGCAACAAAGATCACCCGCTGAAACAGATGGAGGAGCTAATAAGGAGATGCCAAAGCCAGGCGTCCGTGTTCACGGAGAGGATCTAGAAGACGGCAAGCTCTGTGCAATCACAGGCTGTCGGCGCCAAGGGTTACTTGATGATGCAGCGCAAGGCACAGAAGTGGAGATCTGGGTCTTGGATAGCATTCTGGGGTAGTGGTACAATTCGTCACATCTAGGGTAGTGGTATATGTTACATGTACATACTTCCAGACAGGCGTAAAAAGCTCATCTGTGGAAGGAAGGGCGCTTTTCTATCTGCGGGTATCTATAAGCCGCCCATTGTCGACAACGTGTTTGTCGACGTCTTTTTTATCACGGGGCTCGCCTTTACTGGACGCATGACCACTGACGCGGCCTCGAACAATTCACCCTCGAAGTAGGGATCTTCGAAAAAGCTATCTCGATCGGCTGTCCCGTCTTTGGGATATTCGGGCTGGCGGAGAAAATACGCTTGCATGGGCATCTCTGGGGGCGTATGTAGATAACTTTGAGGCGAGAAGGACAAGGTTGACACGCTGTGCAGAGACGGTAGTCTCCCACAACTGGAGTCGGATGCACCTCTGCTTGACTGACTGCCGTAATGCCGTGACTGTCGGATGCGTCTCGGTGGTGTGACAGGAGGAACTTGAGCAACGGACTTGGTACTTGTCACGTCCGGGGTGAAGCTCTGGCGGGATGCGTTGGTATCGCTGGCGTAGAACGGTCGGGAGTACGATGAGAGGCGCGAAGATCTTGACAGATTCTGCGATTGCTCTTGCTGTGGCTCTGGCTCTGGCTGAGTGGGTAAATCCGGCACCTCGGGAATGAGACCAATACCATTCTCTATAGAACGAGATTGCCAGATGCTGCTCGCGTACAAACTGCGTTCTCTCGACAGGCGCACGACGTCATGCTTTCCCAGAGTTGTCGAACTTGGTCGAGGCCTGCAACGCTGAGGAGTGGTACCGCGTCGCGAATTGGTGTGAAACCGTGCCCGGGGCACCGAGACCATGCAACGGGTGGACGATATGCTCTCTCGCTGCGTTCGGTGTTGATGTTCGTGGAAAAATATTTGGAAATCCTCAGATGACTGATGCTCGCATCGGTCGCAGTAGTCGCTCGAAGAATCGACAAGGGAGAAGGAGCTGTCGTGGAACGAACGTCGCCCTAGAACCTCATTGCTTCGGTCGTCGGACCGACCATCACACTCCGGATCGCCGTGTATGTTGAGTTCTCCTAACTGATCTAGAGTCTCTGAAAATTGTGTGTCAAGGACTGGCATCTGGAAATCCACATCCAAAACCTCGTTAAGACGTTCGGACAGCTTTCTTCGATGAACAATGCCGGCATCAAGCTCTGCCCAGTAGCTCATTCGCCAGTCTTTTCGCGATTGACGAAGGCTTGGCCTGGCTTCTTCTCTACGCGACGGCGCTTCCTGCCCGCTCTGAGAGTCGATCCCGACATCTCGTGTTTGCTCGGAGCCGCTTCTGTGCGGTATGGAAAAATTCCGGGATAACGATTTTCTCGGGCTCTTTTGTTGTCCCCCCCAGCTTGACCCTGTCTCAGGCCTCGGCCGTGTTGGCAGGTTGTGCTGACGACCATCTGCCGCCTGACAGACCAAGCCATGTGAACTTCGTGGCGCGCTCTGGCACGGATGCTGAGTGAGGCCGCTTACTCGTTGTGGGGGATACGCGGTCTGCGAGTAGTACCTAACCGGGGAGATCACCTCTGGAGCATGTTGAGCTTGACCGATTGAGACAGCTTCGCCCCGCCAAGGCGCTGAATCTGATCGCGCACTCTGATACGATAGGGTAGATTCGGTCGGCGTTGGATCAAACACCGGGGGTGAATACTGAGCGCTTGGATCGTCTGCACAAGCTGACTGACGTTGAGGCGTACGGTCATTCGACTGCTTAAAAAGCTTTCTCCATTTGAAGGGTGGACGTTGCGGGAAGACGCTGCGTCTGGATCCTGGTTGATCTGCCATTGACCTTAGAAGAAGTGGAGGAAGGCTTGTTCGTCACAATGGCCGTGAGGACGGTCGGTCGTGGTTAGGTCGTCAATCTCATAGGAAATTGCGAAAACGACCGCGTGATTAGCCCTTCAATCTGCTACGGCAACAATGGTCCAGAGGAAAGTGATTTCGTACCAACTGATCCTCAAGTATAGATACCAGCTGGGCCCCAGCCGCACTAATTGGAGTCTCCTTTCAGAAGCCGGGTGGCTGGCTAGTCCCCTCGCTGTCTATGAGATGACCCACATTATTGCGGTCCTGCTAGGGAACGGGTTCTCCTGGGCCCTTGACATGATCACTCTCTCAACGCCAGCTAGAAACCTGCGTGTAGCCCGTCATGTCCACATCGATCAGGGATTCAACGGCAGAAGGAAATTCGAAGACGTGGTATCGAAAAAGCTTGAGGTCCAAGTCAAGGATCGAATGAGCAAGCGAGGATAAGCTTACCGCGAAGTTGGTGTCTGAGTTTATCAAACGCTCGACTAGCTCCAGTTTCATGATGAAGGTTCGAGCTAGATACCCCACTCTCGGTCCAGTCCATGTGTCCAACACTGGCTGTCCATCGCGTTGCAGTCCGATGTTTTCATCCGATGGTAGTTGGAACTCGCACCTTCGGTCTTGGTAACTTCTGTTCATCTATCTTACTGTCACATCAGACTGCGACAGTGGTAAGGCACAAACAGCGTTTCAGGTCGAGTGCACTTGCGAAGCACAGGTGGAATTGCGCAATCGATTGAGCGGTTCAAGCCTAAGCTGTTGAGCTCTGGGTATGGAGCGTGCCAGTCGAGTCATCTCCGAGAAACTCAAAATTAGCTACGTAGCTCTTGGAGGAAGTGATTGCACGCATTAGCGGCTTGGCCTGGATCTGAAGCACAGTCTTGCGTGGTGCTGCCGACAATGCGCATGAACGCTTTCTCCAGATACAACGCCCACGTTCGAAGTTGAAACTGACGTTCTGTTCTCTTGCGACGGCATCGCTGTGACATACATTTTTCACGTCGCTTGGTCCGACCGCTGCTGCTGCTGATTGCTAGCAGGGGTACTCGCAAGGTCAGGATAGCGCTGCAAGAGCCGTTGGTTCTTTCTTCCGGGAACGCCCACTTTTCCAAGCTTATTGGACAGCACCCTGCCAAGCTTACCTCACATAGGCCTAGTGGTACCTAGGATGGTTCGTTGATACTCGGATCCTTTGGCCAGATGATCCACTTTTGGCAGGTACAATTTGCGTCTTGCTTTAGACTGGCTAAGCTGCAACAGAACCAAGCAGTGAATAAACGCTAATCGACTCACCCTGCAAAAGCAACTCAAAGGTCTCACGCTAGGCTTTGAGTCGATTGCGAGGCGGAGGTGGGGCGATCATTCTGCAGACGCGTCTCTCATCAGGTCGATTCTTGACTGCACCCTAGTAGCCAATCTCAGTTGCAGCAGCGTTGACAACTGCAGTATGTCGAAGAGACTCGGGCTCTGCACAGGCTAGCCATACCAGAGACTGGCTTTGACCGTAAGGCTGGAGACTGGTGATCAACCAATCGTTTTTGATGGCGCTAATGTCGCCATGATGTTTACCTGAGTTATGACTTCTATTACAACAACTGCTTCGTCACTGTCGACGTGGCTCTCCCGGCATATCTGTACGGATGGTATGCTGGACCTGTACCAGCGTCTTCTGGTTCTCCCCTCGAGCATAGGAGATCAAAGCTAGGTCGGCGGACTATCAATGACTTCCGCATGCGACAGGGGACCGCGCGTCAGAATAGCCACGAACCATCGGAACTCGAATTATCGTCTTGCCCGCCGCAACCACTACTGATTCTCACTAGCCGCGGCACGTTTTGGTTGACCTGCCGAGCTGCAACCGTGTACCCTCGAACCTGTGGTATCAGATTACAGTGTTCGTGACCCCATGACCCCAGACCTCATGGGCCCTCCATATGGTTCGAGGCGCACAAAGTTGCGCAGAGCCTAAGGTTGCCATTCGAAGGTATCTTCCAGGTCAGCAAACCGTTCCATGATTGAGTGCACCAGGCTCCTCCAGTGTGCCTGGAACGTTCCAGCAATGGGTGCGAGCTCGTGGTCACTAACGGTGTAGCCTGCTCGGTGTTCCATTGATGATGCATGTCTTCGCTGATCGACGGTCTGAGAAAAGGCCATTGTTCCCGTCGCATCGTCTCGCTTCTCACGATTGGAACAGGCCGCCAATCGTGATATCGAGCCTGTACCAATACCAGGATCCTCAACGAAGCGACGAGTGCTGGCCCGTGAGATCAACACAGCCTTGAGGCGGTGGTCCGTTGGGCACGATCAAACGGTGTTTGGAGCCGTGAATGAAGCTGGTCAAAGCTAACATCGGATTGTGAATTTACTACGCCGGAGCTTAGACCTTACGCGTCACATTCTGACCGCCAGATACCGAGATGCATACGACGAGAGCCGCTTACCGTGACCTGACTACATGACCGATGTTGTACCCGTCACATCAAGACCCAGCAGCAGCCTTGGAGGACTCGAGGACGCTGTACCATCAGTACCTGGGCTATGCCCAAGCATGGCTCGTATTCAAGCACCCGACAGACTCGACAAAGAATGAGTGGTCTATTCAATGTCCGTAGCGATTCATTTGCGGTTCCCTACTGGATTCATCTGGACAGGAAAACCCGATGTGTAGTCAATCTTAAGGACACTCCCAACATGCTGATACCCGATAGACCCTTTGCTGTAGGTGGGTAATATCGTGAACTGTCCTGTTTAGCTCCGCCATTCTTTGACGATGTTCATGTTACAGCTGACGTCACCTACCTTGCTTCAAGTAGGATAGCTACATGTCAATCGAGCTACACCTAGGTCCGGTACATTCATAGACAGACCACGAATAAACGATGCCACCCATACGACGCGCCAAAAAGGTATCCACTTCCGCTAACGTGGCTCCAACATCTCCAGCACTCGACCCCAAACAGGATGCCTCATCCCCAAACAAAAGCGCAAGCGAGACACAAGGTTCGCCGAAATCAGCCAGCAAAGGTGACGGTAGCGTGTCTCCTGCCCACAGTATTGACGGTTTCGACCCTGCGCTTCTCGACGAGGAGGAAGTACCGGGGCAACACGACGATGGCCATCACGGACCATCCAGCACTTATGCACCAGGTGTAGGAGGATACAACGCGCTCAAGTCATTCAATGGCCAGGTCTATTCAGGCATGGCGGTGGGAGGATCGCACACCTGGAACTACGATCAAGGCGTCTGGAAGGAGACCAAGGCGGAGCCAGACTTGTGGAAGATCGACTATGAGACCACCAAGAGGAGAGCGAAGAAGGCGCCCAAAGGGAGTGGAGCTCCCGTAGGAACCGAGTACCACTGGTTGATTGTTGCACATCAGGTAAGCTTTGAGCGCTCATGCTAGGAATGAATGACTGCTCAGTCACTGACTTGCTTGACACGTAGTACGTCAAGAAGATAGATGCGAACGCATACGAGACCCATCTTGTCGGGTCGAAATATAAGCTAGCACACAAAGGTGCAGATACCAACTCTTGGTCAATCTCTACCATCAAGGCGCAGCGTGAGCGGGAGCTAGAGCTTCTCGAGGATGCGAAGCGACGTGTTCAGGGTCTGCCGCCTGTTCTGGCGGGTGAGAAGGTTAAAGTCGTGAAGCGTGAGAGGGGGCAGCAGAAGCTGGACAGTCTGTTCGCGAGATCTGCAGAGAACAAGGCCGAGGTTGTAGTTGGAGAGAAGAGGAAGAGAGAGGAGTAGCTGGACGAGGGGACTGGGATCCAAGCTCGAAAGCTGTGTGTACGCTACATCCCTATGTGAATGTCGACATCGAACATCGACCGAATTCCTGTGGGGGTCAACCCACTCACGGGTTCGTCTCACTGCGAGCAGGACAGACTGCTCGGACAGTTGCCTCACAAGACCTGATTTGAGCTTCAAGGTTCAAACAATTTCCCCTCAAGGAAGGAGGAGGCACAGTTGCGTAAAAGCGAAGAAATAAACCAAATCGGCAACCACAGCTGAGCTACGGCAGTGGACATCGCATCGTTACCATCTAGCTACTGGTAGTACGGTCGAATAACTTGTCGCGGATGCGAAATTGAAGCTTGACCGGACAGCGGCTGGTTCCGAGAAGGGCGTGAGCTATGTGCGGCGGCGAAATATGCAGAAAGACCCATCTCATACGAGGCCGATCTCTGCTTTACCAACGGTCGGACAGCGCTCGCTCGAGCGGATGGAGTCAGTCACTAACTGCGGCTGGACTAAGCAATTCCCAGTCACTGGAGTGAGTGTCGTTGTCAGGAGCTGTGACACTGGACTCGCAAGTGGCGTTCATCCGTGGGATATTTCTATCGTGTGGCAACGACAGTCATAAGATCCCATCCAACATACCCAGAGCAGATCGCAGAGCTTCATGGAAGCAAAGCCCCGTTCCGCTAGGGTCTAATCGCCACCCAGTCTCTCGGCCGCTGTCTACTCCTCCAAGCCACACTTACACCCTCGCCCCCTTGCCCTTGGCTGAGAAGAACCGATACCCACTCCCCTCAACCTCCATCCTCCGACTCGACAATGCCCTAGCGTAGTACTCTTCACTCTTCCCCTCACTCGCAATGAACACCAGCCGCCGCCCACTGGGCATCATATCCCACCACTCCTTCACACAGCCTATGATCCAACTGCCCAGCCCCCTCCCCCTCCACTCTTCCAACACATAGACATCTGTCAGATATGCCACCGTTGTACAATCCGTGATCAGCCTCGCGAGTCCGATCATCGCGGGCCGAGGATCCTCGCTGTGCTCTTCGTGGTGCGTAGTGGAGGTCTGAGTATCCGCTAGCTCGGCGGTGGCGGAGTAGAGCCCGAAGCAGACGCTGCGAGAGAGCATGACCTGGAGTTCTTCGGGCGATAGTTCCGCGGCCCAGGGGAGTTGGCCAGAGGCGAAGGCTTTGTTGAGGGCCGAGTGGTCGATGAGGGCGGCGTCTGTGCTGATGATGAAGCCATCGCGCGACCATTCGTGTTGTTTGGTGGTCGGGAGAGACATTCTGTGGGTTCGTGGTGAGGCTTGCGGTGAGATGCCTGATGTCGTGGTTTCTTTCGAGTTGGGTCAGATATACTGCTGCTCGGGTGTGAGATGTGTCTACGTGTGTTGTGTAATACGTTACGTCTACTGCACGATGGGTATCCAGGATATTTTATTGTTGATGGAGCGAAGATGTCATGACTCAGGGAAGATGGCATGGCATACGCGGCTTCATGGGCCACTTTCGACCAGCCAGCAGCACTGGCGGCCTGGTAATACGATGGGCGACAGATAAGCTGTCTCTCTATAGCAAGAGTTGACTTGCTACGAACCCTGAGATGCCAAAGCTTAAGACGTACAGAATCGTAGCAGAGAACTCATTGGCTCGAATAGGCATAGCTGATTGCCGGATACGGCAAGCTGTGTCAAGTCGAGGACCGAGCCGAAAGAAGAAGAATGTTGCAGAAAGACTAAGCCCGGAGCTTCTACGAGTAGGGTTCTCGAGAGCGCACTTCGCGCATCAGTTCTTCTATGCCTGAATGAGAAGCACAGAGATAGCCTGCCAAACGCCTAGCAAATGCGTGCTCATTCAATCTAAACTCATCACAGATTTGTCAAGTAGTCTTCAATCTCCTCCTTGCCCAACTTCCGGAAGCGTGGTCCAACAGCGCCTTCGACGCCCTCGTAGCCCAGCAATTGGTTGGCTGGCTCACCCACAATACCAATCTCGACCGTGTCTCCGTTCATCTCGCCTTCTATTGTTTCCTTGAGCGTCAGCAAGGCGATATGTATGGCATCCTGCAGTTCCAATTCCTGTGTATATCTCTTCTCCAAGAATGTCTTTGCACTTGTAGCACCCTTGCCGATGGCTGTTGCCTTCCAGGGAAAGTAGGAGCCTGATGGATCGACTTGGTACAGAGATGGACCACCCTTCAGAATGCCACCCGTCCTGCTACCGGCAGCAACTGTCTTCTCGGCATCTGTTTCGTCGCTCTTCGCCTCCTCGGTCTCGGGCTCAATGCCATCATCCCAGCCGGCAATCAACAAACTCACACCATACGGCCTCACACCTCCCGATTGTGTAGCTTCCTGCATGACTCTCGCAACATCCTGTACTAGGATGCGGGTGGGGGGGTACTCATTGTAGATGCGCTTGTAGTTGGTGTGGGAGACCTTGCGGGCTTTGTCGACCAGGACACGGTAGTCTGGTCCCATGCCGCTGTAGACCATGCCGATGTTTGGAGTGACGAGCGAGATCTTGGAGAGGGAAGGAGCATCGATGAGTGGAGAGGAGGATTTCTTTTCTGTTGCAAGGACGATGCCGTTCGTTGCTGGTGAAGGAGTCAGTACGGAGACGAGAATGGTAGAGCATGCGCTATACCTTTTATGCCTAACGAGGTGACTCCTTGATTGACTGCATTGAGGGCATATTCAATCTGCACCAGCTTGCCGCTGGGCGAGAAGGTTGTG
>Ga0066648_10000806_pt1 | contig 19277 bp, 17 predicted proteins | sample CryGeyCG12114_NA_FD_59537 | JGI IMG/M metagenome (GOLD analysis project Ga0066648, IMG submission 59537) | Groundwater microbial communities from aquifer - Crystal Geyser CG19_WC_8/21/14_NA | ecosystem: Environmental > Aquatic > Deep subsurface > Groundwater | place: USA: Utah: Grand County... | reverse complement strand
TACTACTACTACTACTACTACTACTACTACTACTACTACTACTACTACTACTACTAGTAGGCCTGAGTTACTACTACTAGGATAAGATTGCTTCAGCTTTCTGGGCGACCTGTACCTGACAATCAGCTCAATACACTCTGAAATCGATTGCGACTAGGTATATACACGGCCCGAAAATCACCCGTATCGACTTCAATACAGGACATGCGACACTCTATAAAAACCTCCAATTCAAGCCTCAAGCCGGGGAAGTCCGCTGCCTAACCCTTGCTTCCTACTACGCAAACGCGGCACTAAAGTTTGATCCCTCTAGTACCCTACACCTAAGAATCGGATAAGATACTACTATGCCCTACGCCAAGTTGTTAGCACGGAGTCAGCGTAGTGTTAACGCTGTGCTAGCACTATTTACTGTACTAACACGCCGTTAGCCTATGTGCCAATACGTATGCTAGCATATATTGTGGCATACATCTTGCATCAACGACATGTCAGGCGTACCGACATAAGTGTTAGCAGGCGTGTTAACGCACTGGTAACATACTGCTGACACGGGTGCTAGCACAATGCTAAAATCTATACGACGGGCAAAATTGTATCTTCCCAGTAACCATCAATGGTCATAAGAAGCATGTTACATCCAATCTACGAGCCACACTGCTGCGTATACGAAACAGTCTAGCACTCGAGTAAAGGAAATGGACATACTGCAGTAGTACTGTTTGTTTCTTCGTTGGGGCAACAGGTCATTGTTTGATTTGCTGGAGCTGATCTCCTGCCTTCTTCACAGCGCAGCACGAACCGTTGTTCTCAATTTTTGTGCTATCCGACCTATGCCAGAGCTCTGCGTACTGCGTGCTATTGCTCTCTCCTGCGGAAGAATGCTTCCGCGCCTAGCCTACTATCCGGTACATTGGAAGTGTTCTTTCAACCTAGCTTCTGTCGCGGAGATATTGGGCTTCGGACTCGCCACCGACCGGTACAACAACATCCACGTCCGTCCCCTTAGCTACTATCTTCTCATTAATATATAGGTGCTTTGCTGGTGGGTACGTTGCATATTGGCTCTACATTATGTGCAGCTCAATGACGTTTAGTAAAGGCATTGGAAGCATTGTGACGGGCCCTGTATCAGCAAAGCTCTTGACGAAGGCGGTGGGCTCAGTTACGTACAGACTTGGCAAATTTGAGCCACTAATACCATACCTAGCAGCCTGCATGTTGTGTCCGTCGTGTGGTGTACTTGGCTGATTCCATGCTTGCTTCAGTGGCCTTCGGTGAGCTTTTCTTGTGTGTTATGTTGCGGTTCGGCTCCGGCCGATCTCGAAAATGATCATGTGCTGAAAAGGTACGCTAATGGTCACGTGCAAGACCTGCATAAGATTTGCACGCCAGTCTTGCTTGTGATTCGTAAGAGGCCTGCAAGGTACTAGCATCGACCCTCGACCCTATATACTCGATCTCCGAGTCTTTGATTCATAAGCAAATAATACGATCCGAGTTACGCCAGTGCTATCAAAATTATATCTTCTACAAGAGCATGTTTGTAACGTACAAAAGGACTGCTGTTCAATCTTTTGTGATCGATCCGTCCGTTACCATGCGCAGCTGATGCTGGTTTTTCATTAACATCTCGATGCCCTCTGACCAACCACGATCCTGAATCATTTCGTATACTGTCTGTCCGGAGTCAGGATCCGAAACTTGAAGATCAATTCCGTTACCCTTCTCGACCAAGAGATGCACGAGCTTCTTGTCACCCTTCTCGATGGCTTGCATAATGGCATTCCATCCACGATATATGAGATTGATGTCTGCACCCCGACTCAGCAGGTACTCAATGACCTCATTGTCATTCGGAACAGTGCGACGTCGAATTGCCTTGATCAGAGGAAGATGCTCGCCGGGTGAGTTGACATCGGCACCCGCCTCGTCAACAAGATAGCGAACGATATCCTTACGGTTCTCACGAATTGCCGATGTGAGCGGTGAGAACACGCCCCCAGTCCTGTCTTCCACACTGATGCCAGCATTGACCAAGAGCTTTACGCTCTCGAGCTGATTAGCTTGAACAGCCAGCTCTATTATACCTTTGGTCACGCCTTTTGTGCCGTCGACGTGTTCTAGAAGACGCTGTAGCAGTTGCGGATTCTTCAGCGCCATACAAAGCGGCCAGTCCTCACCACGCGCAGTCACCTTTGCGCCATGCGCTAGTAGCACATCGAGAAGCGGTCCACGATTATCCCGAATCGCCGTCGTCAGCGCAGTACGTCCCTCCTCATTAGCTGCATTCACGTCAACGCCATTCAGCAGTAAGTACATCAGCGCGTCCTTATTGTTAAAAGCCACAGCCAATTCTGCTATTCCTGGCGGTGAACGTAGATCGGCTCCAGCAACCAAAAGGGGTGGCAAATAATGTAAACGGTCATGGCTAATACACTTCCAGGCAGGATATTCGGATGCAGGAAGATTGGGGTTGGCGCCGCGCTCCAAAAGCAATGCAAAGATGTCGTCTCTGTCGTCGCGTATGGCAGAGCATAATGGTGTATATACTCCATCCTTTTTCAGATCAGGACTGACACCAGCATCCAGGAGGATCTGAACGGACTCGATACTATTGATACTGGCGGCGAGCTCCATATTTCCCGAAGCCAATTTTGGCTGGGCGCCCCGTTCGATAAGCAGTTTCAAGGCTTCGGGCAGGTAAGTAGCTGGCCACAGGGGGTGCTTAGGCCCTGCGAGATTTGGGTTCGCGCCATGATCAAGGAGAAGTCTGACCAAATCCACGCGTCGTATTGTGAGTGCCTCGATTAGTGGAGTCTTTCCATCACGAGTCTTTTGGTTTGGGTTTGCGCCTGCAGCGAGGAGTAGCTCGACTATCTCGGACCGAACACCATGCCATATGCATGCGTTTATGGGCGTAATTCCGTTAGAGGATGGTTTGTTGACATTCGCGCCATGCTCGAGCATCACTTGGATCAGTTCGACCTGATTTTGTTGAGCTGCCAATGTGAAAGGTGTCGTATCTGCGTCGCCAGAAGCAAAGTCTGGATCTGCGCCGTTCTCCAACAGCAAGCTGGTCATGTCGATTGAGCAGAGCGCTACAGCAACGAGCAGAGCGGAATTTCCATCATCATCAACCCGGTTGACAGGCACACCATAAGTTAGCAGTAGACGGACACTGGAGATATCGTTGGCCCCGACAGCTTGAGATAGCAAACTCGAAGGTATCGAGTCTCCGTAGGATACACCTCTCAACAATTGCTGTAGCGTCTTGTGATCGCGCCTTTGCAGTGCAGCGATCAAAGCTGCTTTCTCTGGTGTTGGACCTGAGTTGGACCGCGCTTCAGGATCAATCAATGTTGTAGGGAAAGCCTTCGAAGGAGATTTGACAGGGCTGAATTGAAACGACGAAGTCCTCGAAAAACTGTCTATGCTTCCGGATCTACCGCTCGACCAGATTATTGGCTTGTTCCACTCTTGTTCGGCTACTCGCGGAGTGCGAGGCTCGTCAGTCTCTGTGGATGACTTTGCAGACGCAGCACGCCGAACTGGGATGCGCGTGGCAGGTTCTTGCGACGACTTCGGTGTAGTGGGACGGATTGCGGTCATCAAGTCAAGTCGTGGACTGTTGGTCGCTTGCAGGATTGGAGCGATGTTGGTTCTCTTCTGCTCGATTCGTACTGCAGAATGTGCAGGCAAGCTTTTTGGCAAGATCTTCACCTCGCACGCGACGTCCTTCGAGATAGGATCTGTGGTGTGTTCAGGCGTGTTGTTCTGATCGGCCTTGCTGAGCGCCTCACTGAACACGACCCACCCAGTTCTCAAGGCTTCGCGATGCTGACCTAGTGAGTCACCCAGCATTGAGATCTCGGCATCGAGTGAGGTTTGCTTGAAGCTTCGCATGAATTTGCCGAAACCCGTCTTCCGCGAGTTTGATATGAGCTTCACCACAAGCAGATCGCACGAGATGAGATCACGGACAGTAAGCTGCAGCTTCGTTGATAAGATCTGGGATGCTTCGTAGGGGACAAAGATATCCCCTTGTGTCAGGCGGGATGTTCCAGCCTGAATTTGCCATATTATCTCTCTAAGGCGACCAAATTTGGCTGTGAAAGAGCGTAGAGGGTCGTGCTGAGTTTCGTGAGTCTCATTGTAGTCGGTCAGATGTGTGTTGATATTGTTGGTTAGGTTGACTGCCTTAGAGCAAAGGCCGATGAGAGCAGGTTCACTCGCCGGAATTTGTTTACTACTTCCTTTGGTGACACTCATCATGAGGAGGGTTGATATGTTTCCTTACTCGATTTCTTGGAGCAACACAGAAATCGAGGATTGTGTAAGGACAATATAAGGCAGGCGACAGATTTTCTTTTGTTTTGAAACCCCGACCATACCGCCGGATTCCCATCGGGGGATACGACCTGATACATCGAAATCGGTTAGATAATCTATCGCTCGAAACATGTGCATGTGGCACCCGCAGCGACAGACTAGCAGCAAAACATGGAAAATAGCCGAGCGTCCCTGCACTAACAGGTTTTCCCGCAGGTTCGTATCCACGCTTAGAGCTCTCCACAAACGGTCGCGGGAAAGCGCCGTGCCATACTTCCGTTGCGTAAGTTCTGGCGCCACAAGTGTAAGCCATCGCACAATAGTGCTGCTTTAATATTTATGGTGCTGGACCATAACAATCGTGTAGTCATAGTAAGCGACCATGTTTTCACTCCGCATATGAAATTTCAGTCAAGTGATCAAAGCAAGCGAAAGGTGGGCGACTTCGAGCTCGTGTTTGACTTTTCGCCAAAAATCGCACCAAGATCGACGCGACCCAATTAAGCAAACCTGGCGTCGCCGCAGAGACGCCCTCTGGCTGAGAGTCTACCATGCAGGGATGTTTGTCGTCGCATGCACCTCGTCGCTTCTGGCCATCCAACGAGCTTCCTGCAATACATGTTCATTCACAATCACGGTTGGCTTCCAGAGACCAATGTAAGATCGTTTGTGATCTTGTCCTGTGGCCCTCGATGTTATCATCGAGAAATCGCGATCGTTCTGGAGCTCAGCACATCAACTCGCCAGTACGGCAAGCTTACCGCATGGGCAAACATTCACCTTAGCACTCCAGTCAAGTACCACCAGGACCTGGAATTTTGACCTGGCTAAGGTTTATCCTACCAATCAAAAAGCGTGCCTTTTGTGATTTGGAGCTGAATGGGTATGGAAAAGCAGGGTAACAGGCCAATCCGGGTGTTATAACAGGGAACTTCTTCACACCGTCTTAAAAGCTTTTGTATGGAAGCCTCGTTATACCTGCAAGGCCACGCCGCTTATGCACGCTAGTTTAACATTCAGTTCCTGAAGGTACATCGCTTATGTGTTGTACCCAAAAGCAATTTCCGCCCCATTTGGACGTACCCACAAACAACCAGGCACCACGCAACCAGATGAAACCTCTCAAGCAAAGTTTAAATTCCGTTTGGGCTGCGTTGAATTTCGTATCTGCAACTTCGAGCCGGCGAAAGACCCCAACAGATACCTGAATCTCTCTAGCTCAAATTACGGAGCTCGCTTGCTCACCTAAGTGGTCAGATTCGTAGCCTTACCATTTCTGGCAAAGTTTAGCTTCTCTAGTGAAGTGATCACGAACCCTATCTCCACATACCGAAACTCCCTTGCGAGACGTTGGACAGGGATGTGGCAATTTTGCTACCAAGTATGCGAGCTCTGATCTCGGCCCACGTCAGATTTGCAACAAGCTCATTCTTCTGTGACACAGCCAAGTGAAAATGTTAGAACTTGCCGTACTTGTATGTGCGTAGTATCCTACGGTGAAGCCTCAACTACTTGTGGACGCCCGCATCAATGCCCCGTAATCCGCGAGACTAATCAACTCTAATTTCCGAAGCGCGACTAAGTGGCTGGTTACAGCTCGTGATGCACACGTACAGAAATATGGGAGGCACTCCGCTACTGCATTGCTGTAACATCCATGATTACGACCTTTCGTGCCTCGATCATGCTTGTTATGTGTGCGCATGTTCTTTTGTTCTTGCCGCATGGTTCAGTCGACATCGTCCTCTTCGGCGCTTTATTTTCGCCGCTATTGGAGGAGACTCCGCGGTGCTGTAAGGTTGACTTTCCTTTTGTCAAGCAACCAATGCAACCAATTGTCAGCATGCTCCGTACTCCTCCGGGCTGTGCCCAGGGTCATGGCAGGATGTGAGGATACTATTCAGACAACCGCTTCACTGATTGGCTGATGGTGCGTGGGAAGGCCACATTACCGGGCTGTTGACATGTTCGCCCACGCCAAGCACCGCTGACCAGACACATTAGCAAGGGAAGTACCCGTTTCGCTCAGAGCACCCCCGAGATGACTACATCACTCTCGATCAAACTTTATTTCCTCGCAGATACGATCTACATGCAGGGTATAAGAGACTTATGTGTGGCATATAACACGAACATATCTTTACTTTTGCTCACTGCCTGTGCAAACGCATGCATCATGCCTGCAGGTCATCAACCACAACCTGGCGAACCTTGTGATACCAGGTCGATCAACCTCAAGTTGTTTGGCGATCTTGAACGACTTGAGTAGTACTCCGAGAAGTTGCGACACGTATTCCAGATCTCAATGGGTTCCATCTGTCACGGCACACCACGGTGTGAACGTGGAGTGACCACATGATTATGGAACACCCCTCCTTTCGGTAGATATCTGGTAGGACCATCCACCTCAGGTAGACAATAAGCAAATTTCCGTCCAGATACTTCACACCAGCATTGTATGTATGTCGCGCCTGCAGGGCTTTCCGGTCTCGAATATTCCTCGGAGATGCTTGGCGCAGAGTTTCCAGATGGGCTGCGCCGAAGGATGGATCACGCTTAGGATCCTCAAGTACTAACTCGATATCATAACGATAGCTAGACTAGCGCAATAGGCACCTACACCAATACCTCATGAACCTCTGGCTGTTACACTGCACAGCACCTGATACCTATACCATAAGTGCGTAAGGCTGCACTTCGGCTAAGATGCCTGTTCTAACCACCGCGTTTCCTGCTGCACTCATGAACCTCTCAGGACACTAGTTACTGCATGCGCAAAACAAAGCCTCAGAACAGGCATACTCGAGACCGCCACAGTTTGAAGCCGTACTCCCGCTGGCGTTCACACACGAACAGTCCCAAGCATCTCCACCGTCTTCTGGGACGATGGTCCCAGCATACGTGCCGTCACTGTTCTTTTGACTGCAACCCGATGCTTCCTTCCAAGTACCTCTTCCGAAAGGTGTAGGAAGGCTGCCATATGTGGTGCAGAAGTTGTTGTTGAAGGGCACTTCCTTGTCACTGCAGCTTGAACCTGAGCCACCGTCGTGGTAATAAGGACTTGTCGTGCAGTCTGGATTATCACCCTCGGTGGGACCGCATGCTGCAAAAACCATCAGCACAGCCGAGGTAAAGAGAGGCCGTCGGAGTCGGACTGACACGTCCAGAGTGTTACTTACAGGTGCAGCTGCTGAAGGTTATTGCGTGAGATTCGCGTCGTTTAAGACCGTTGGAATTGGGCAGTGCAGAGGCCAGGACCAAAGGCGCGAGAGCAAGTGCTGTGAACAGCTTACTGATGGTGACAATTGGCGACATGGCGTCTTATGTCGTGGGTTGGGATAATGTTTGGGGACAGTCGTGCGAAGACTTCGTCGGATTGAGTCGAGTTGAGTTGAGTTGGAAGTAGGATTTCTGTAGAGGCCAGTCCTCGACTTCGTGCCTTTATATATCCTAAGATTCCAGCTGGAACTCTGCTTACCTGCACATGTCACTGTCCTCTAGGTGTTCTCGTCGTCCCTGGCCGACAGCCGACGCGGGGCATGTTACATGGCCAGACGCTGGCCTCATCTATCCTCGAGAGTAACCGAATGCGCCATTGGTATCAGAGCAACTGGTACTCCATATCATACAGTATTGCCGTATTACATTAAGCCATAGATGACGCCCAGAAAGCTTGTGCAAAGCTCAAATTGTCTTTGACTTAGGAAGTGCCAGTCTAGCTCGAATCTTGAATACCTTTCTGCTTGCGTGGTACGCGTCACCTTCGTCATCTGTCATAGACCCCTACTGAGACATCACGAGGAGTATAGAACGAGTAAAGGCAAATATAAAGTATAAAGATATGTTACAGTATAGCACGATGTTGCTAGCGTCGAAGCTTAGTCAGTGTCAATTTTGGTATGGGGAGGAGATGATGCGCCGGAGAGTCTGGCCACATTCTCACAGGACCTCATCGGCTTTACGCGGGAGAACCCATCACCCCGAGTCGTCCCTCACGATTACTAAGGTTTGAAGACTCCGCTTACTTCAACGTCCAGTGAAACACGCGGGGAGCGACATCGGCTAGTTTTGCTAGGCAATCTTCGATCGTTGTCTTTGAGGCTAGCAACCTGTCCATAAACTTTCAAAAAATCCCCATCTTTCTTGTATCTTCTCGTAATGCCAGTTCTATCTCGAAGCAGAGTCCATATCCACTAAAGCACATGAAATTGTGCAATACCGCTAGGTACGAGAAGTATAGAGATAGATACTGGTAGTATCTATGCATACACGACACCACGCTTCGAGGCCCTTAGAAACACTTGTGACCACAGTCGAAAGCAGTCACAGGTCCTGCTCTGGTAAGTGAAGAGGAACAGGACCAAGGAGAAAGCCGAGAGCTTATGAGCATACTCTGCATGGATTAGTGAGCTAGCAAGAGTCGTGTAGGCTAGTGAAGCTTCTAGAGGCCAGATGCTAACGAGTAGGATGCTTTTGTACAGCCTCCCATGTGAAGGGTAAGGTCTAATAGTCACTGATACTAGTACTGTATTTGTGGTGTCTGACACGAGCATAGGTTGGCGAAATATTCCTCGGACTCTTTTGAACTGTCCCGAGCTTGACCATAGCATCTCAGCTTGTTCTCCAGCATCAGTTCGACTCGACATACGGTCTCGGTATCCGAATTACTGGAACAGATGACCACAAAAGACAGATCAGTCCAGATGTCTTGACCCTCTACTCAAATTTGCCTTGTTGGTGTGCACTTTGAAGAGAGCCTTCCAAATCGCGATGTGGTTATGATTGCGTGGAACTCGCTAAGACTAGTTGTTCCGTTCTAGTCTCCATGAAAGCATGATCTTCCACGAGTCAAGCGCCAACTTCAGCCAATCTGCAATTCGTATCGACAGGCTGACACTACAAGGACACGATCAGTGAGAGAACTGACTACTAAGTAGGCTATACACATCGTTCGCCGCCTCGTTTCCAAATGCATCAAGGAAGACCGAGTCATGCATGTACATCATCTGATTGTGAGGTAGCTCGTTGTTTGCCATGAATTGTTGTCCAGTATCTTCGAGCACCACGTTGTTGGTATTTGGCCACTGGTCATTAGGAGGCTGCCAGTCATGATACTCTGAAGAAGTCATGCGTTGATGGCATTGCGTTATGGCTTGTGGCGATTCTCGGCCGTTAGCCTCAGGTTGTTGAGCGACACCGTCCCCTTTGAAAAGCCCCGAACTCCATTCATTGGTACCCTGTCGTGCTCTGCGCAGCATTTTTTCAATGCCCGCTGCAACATGGTAGAGGAGATGTCTGGTGCTGGTTATGGTGTTTTTGAGCAGATCAATCATTCGCTCAAGTACCGACCATACAGACGGTGGGTCGAAGCTAAAGTGGGGGCCAAGCGCCGTATTTTGCGATTTGATGGTGGCGACCTTCATCAAGAAGACAGACGCAAAAGCAATCATTGTATGAACATACAGTGGCGTGCCCACTAGAGCACGACGCATGTCTTCTTCTTCAAGCACAAAAGTGAGCGCTGACATCGCCGAGGATACCGCGATATTGACGAACTCTTTTCGCTCCGTTGCAAGCTCACCGGAGCGAGTGTTGATGCCACGTATCGCGAAAGAATTCAGTTGAAGCTTGGCGAAATAACCGTACAGAATGATGCCTTTGGGAGGGAAGGTGCCAATGAAGTTGTTGTTCCCTACAGCCTGTTAGATTGATCTCGTCCAGAAAGGACACTCACGTTGGCGAGCATGCCATTTGATCCGCCATTGATCAATTTCGAGGTTGAAATTCCTCATGTGGCCGAAGTGCTGCTCTGATAACAGGGCTCGTGTGCTGTCCTGCTGTGGCAACCTGATCTCCGCGAAACAATCATGAATTCGCGTCATTATCTGGAACAGGGCTACCTGAGACAGTATACGATAGTCCAGCGCATCGGAGAAAGGTAGTTGTAGAAATTGCTCGTGTTCTCTAATTTGTAGGCTTTCGCTGATCATGGGAGGACGGCCATAAGCGATGCTAAAATGGTGATCGCAAACGTAGCTGTACTAACGTGAGAATCAAGACAGCATGAATCTATCTTGTCACTTACAGCATGTACCATAGTCTGGCACGCATGAAATGCTCTCGGTCCCCATCAAGAGCCCTGAAGAACGATTGGTGTATATTGAGTTCTGTCGCTACACGGATCGCATGGCCTGACAACTTCCAGGAAACTGATACCGTTAGGCTTGCTTCCACCGCTAGGGTGGTACGTACCATCTGAGAGCCAGAATGCCGCTATACACAGTGCTCGAACGTCGTCGACAGAGTGAAACCGGGAGAACATCGAAGACGATATAAGTAGCAAGAATTCTTGGTAACATTTGTCGAATGTTTCCCCGCTAGTTGGGACATGCAGGACAGTGACCGTGAGGATAGTTGCTGTGAGAAGCTGAGACGATCGACGTACCGAGGTGAGGCTCGTATGGATTTGCTCCAGCCCGACCCATAGATAATGATTCAGGGAAGTGTGGAAACTGCTGGTATCAGCAATGTTTTGCAACAAACAGGTCATCATCTCACATGTTGTACAGCTCCTCAGCTTCAGCTTCTTCGATGATCTACCACAGATTAGCCTGAAGATGGCATTCATTGTAGTAGTCTTTCTACCTACGCCTCGCGTTATCATGTCATCTATCTGATCGTCGACGCCTGGACCTATCCGAGATACTCGGGCTTGATTACTTCGTATGTTCCTTAATCTGGTCACCTCGTATAGGCTTCCCATTGGTTCGGTAACCAGAACGGATGCATCTGTGTGATTGTTGGTAGTCACAAAGTCGGGCGAGTTCTCCCGTGTCATAGCCATACGATGGTTCTCTGCTTCGCGAGCAGTGTCCGTGGTAGTCTGCCATGCAGATACTGCAGGAGATGTTGAAGTGGCTTCCGGGAATTGATGTGTAGACGGCTGGCTTCTTACAGTAGATCCGCTCCTATCGTTGGTGGCCATCTGGAATGGGGTATGGTGCTGGGTAGGTGGAACGCCAAGAGCACTTTGAAGGCCGCGTATCTCTGCTTGCATTGTTTCAAGCTTGCGTCTAGCAAATTGTCAGAAGACCAGCCAGAAGATTTGGGGCCAGTCAATGGACGTACTTACTCGAGATCTTTCGACGGGTATTGAGAGCTCGATTCGCTCGCATGCACACCGTTCATGTCGCAATCTGCATTCTTCCGCAGGCAATTGTTGCACCCTCGATTACCAAATGACACTTCACACCGAACCTTCAGCCTTTTGCACTCATGGCCTAGTACCATTAGCCAACTATCGTTTGACCTAGCTCACTGGACTGCCAATGCGTGCACGGTATGCTTACAAGCTCTTGGCTTTCTTCCTTGTCCTTTTCTCCGCTTACCTAAGCAGGACCTCTGACTGCTTTCAACTGTGGCCACGGGTATCTCTAAAGGTGCCGAAGCAAGATCCTGTGCATATGCACCAGCTTCGTTCACATCCATATTCTCCGTCTCTGAAACTCACGATCTTCAATAGACATGCATTCTGCTTCGAGACGGTGCTAGCATAACGGGAAAAAGACGGGAAATCGGGATTTTGGAAGTTAGGCGGCCCGAGGACAACCGGGTTGTTGTGATTGGTGACTCCAAGTGGTTGGAGTGGTTACACCAATTATCCTCCGAAGCAATTTCAACCCTTTCCTTGAAGATTGAGTTCAGCAGTGAGAGTATACCTGTCTCAAGAAAGCTTGTACTCTATTGCGAGGGAGATGCCGGTCTTAGAACGTATTGTATAGCTGTGCAGCGCTGTCAACAGACTGGTTTGTAGTAGTCTGAAGGGAAATGATCGGAAAATGGTTGGCAAAACTAGCCGATATCATCGTCCCCGCAATATGCCAAACGCTTGGTAAAGTGGGGTCTTGAGACCTCAATCGCCAAGGGTACTAAGTGTCACGTTCCTTCACGTGAAACCGAAGGGGCCGATACCGATACCCACCGCCTCGGAAATAGGATGGCACACTTCATCTACTTACTACGTTTTGTGTTAAGGATGATTTTCTGGGCTCTTTCACTGTTTCGAAGTTCCCTGCCGGGTCGTTCTCTACGACAGCGGACATTCTAAGCCCGCGTCACATGCTACGTAAACTTTTATGGTCGTAAGGTCTCGAGGGAATTATATTGCCTCCATTGTAACCCGCAAGTATCGAGTCCACCATCGACTCGGGTATCAAGGTTGACTAAAGCTTTCAAGGGCGTGGGATTGTTTTCAGATCCCTAGCTCGTATCTTCAAAACAGCTAGTAAGTCTGACCATATACTGGACAAATCGTAGTACTGATATCGAGGTATCTTCCTGACTTGGGTCCTGCGTCACATCGTACATATTCGACAGAAGTAGAGTTCTTGTCTCGGCCTCAGCAATCAGCTACATGGACAAACGCACTCTGTAATCGATGGCGGTGCTCTTGATTCCACTGTAGCGTTCTTCGCCGACAGTTCTTGGAAAAAGCACAGCTATAGCTGATACCTGGTCGGCTCAATAGTGCTCACTTGAACACGTCTTGTTATACCTGACTTTTCTGGCTCCACATTTTCGAGCATGGTTGTAGAGCCCATCTTTTCGAGTGTTGCTGGATCTACCTCTCGAGTAACTTCATTGTTACCCAAGCGTTTGTTATCGCGTCTAAGAAGCAAGCTGAGGGCGACGGTTGCCACAAGCAAGACGACTGAGAGGCCAAGGTTCACTGACCACGCTAAGATATTGTCAGTAAGAATCCATGATACGTTAGTGCAACAAACTTACCTAACGTATATCTTGGTCCTTGACTAGCAGGATAGAGGTAAGGAGTCCACGTTATCGCGGTGTTTCCGAAAGCATTGTTCATAGCCAGTGCGATGGCTCTCTTCTTACGGGGCCGCGCAGCAATATTCGACATCCATGCGTTGGATATTTGGAAACAAGAATATGTTCCAGGAAGCATCAGGAATAGCGCGAAATAGCGCGCGGCAATGTTCGTGGTGGCCATGGTGATGATGATACCCGTCATTGCGGCCAGAGTTGGAACAATAATATGCATGGAGCGATTCGATGTCCGGTCTGAGTTCCATGTGTTGAACACACAGACTGCGGCTGTCAACACATACGGTGGGGCTGTGAGCAGCAGTGTGTGAATTGTACTGAAGCCGAAGTTGCGGACGAGAGTGGGCAAGAAATTGGTGAGAGAAGCGACAGCTTGGACGCAGACCTAGGATGTGTCAGTGAGAATCGAGAGCAGAGTGGGAAAAAGCGACTGACTTGACCCAGAATACAAAGCCAAACTCGATAATCCGTGGCGGCCATTTTCAGGGCGGCCATTGTCTTGATCTCGTCCTCCTCTTCGCCGGCATCCTCTATAAGTCGTATAATACCCAAAGCTTTCTCTTCTTCACTTAGCCACTTAGTGGTAGCAGGCCAATTCGGAATGATGTAGGCGGTAGCAATTGCAAAAACCACTGTTGCGGCACCTTCGATGATAAAAAGCCACCTGTGCCAGGGTCAGATATACACCAACAAGAGAGGTCCAAACAAGCTTACCGCCAACTTTCAATACGGTTGTTCTTGAAGGCAGCAGCGATACCGGCTGCGAACAGACCTCCGAATGCTCCAGACAGCATGGCTCCGCAGAAGAAGATACCCAGTCTTGTTCCGAGCTCCTTTCGAGTGTACCATCCGGAAAACAGAAAGGCCACGCCTACAAAAAAGGGCGCTCTGTAAGACGTTAGTGACTGCGAGTTGTGTAACGTCAAAGGATCGCACTTACTCCGTAATACCTAAGAAGAACCTGCAAGCGACTAGTCCACCGAAGCTTTGAACAGCACCAGTGCAACCACTGACAATACCCCAGACTGCCATACAACCACCCAGGTACCAACTGGGTCTGACAATCCCCAAAATCATATTGCTAGGCACTTGCATGCTCACATAACCAACAAAAAGGACGGAGATTGCAATGTTGTATTCGTCGCCAGTCAGCTCAAGATCCGTATCGAGACCTTGGACACGTGCTGCGGGAAGTGCGTTTCGGTCGATGTAATTCAGAATATACACGAAAATCTGCAATGGTACTGTTAGCCTGGTCATAGCTGACTGGAGTTGACTTACGAGGATAGGTAGGAGATGCTTGTCGATTCGCCTCACAAACCTCTTCTCTTTCTCGGCACGCTCTTCTGGAGACCAGGCCGCGATACGTTCTACCCATTCTTGCTGATTGAAAGCAGGGGCCGCGGGCCCAGTTCGAGATAACTTGGCACCCATGATCAGTGAATGTTGTGGAAGCTTAGCGAATAATCTGGGAACGCTGTCATGCTATAACACCAGCTGAGAGTTTTTATGTCTTTCTGGACACGGGGAAAAGAAACAGATTGGCAACTGCCTTCGAGAGCACTCGGCAAGGAATTCATCGTAATTTCGAACATGATGCACCGCCGATTTCCCGTGCTTATGGCAGCTCAACCACAGACCTGGGAACAATAGCTCCATCTTGGCGACCAGAAAGTGAATGAGGGCCATGTGGTGGACCTCGGGAACCCCAGACGGGGTCCAAGCTAGCGCCGGCTTTTCACGCTGGAGCCGGGAAATCGGGAAATTCGTGTGAATTCCGATCAAAAGCCGGTAGGGTATCGCGAGCAAGAAGGTATTTCAGAGATCTGAAGGAGTTGCGGCTCAAGGCATTCCCTTTACCTTTTTGACAAACCTGCCGCTAATATCTGTACTTTCATCAGCATCAGCCATGACCAACCTTTCATCCAAGCTCGCCGAGCTCGAGGCCACTGGCCGACCTGTCCAAGTCGGTCTTATCGGAGCCGGCAAATTTGGTTCTATGTTGTGAGTGCTATGTATCACAAAACACATCAGGACCGAGCTGACTGGCGTGCAGTATCTCCCAGTCTCACCGCGTGCGGGGTATGCGTTTGGCGGGAATTGCAGATTTGTCAGCAGAACGAGCACTGGCGTCCCTGAAACGCACAGGCTACCCAGCCGAGAAGTATGACGAGACACTGTCGATGTCACTTGAAGAGGGCATCAAGGCAGGCAAAACCGTCGTCACTACCGATTCGGAGAAATTGATCTCGCAACCTGGTATCGATGTCATTCTCGAAGTCACTGGGAACCCAGCCGCCGGCGTACGCCATGCTCTGCTTTGCTGTGAACATAAGAAGCACATCGTTATGGTCAACGTCGAAGCAGATGTTCTAGCTGGTCCCCTTCTCACTCGGAAGGCCAAGGAGGCTGGAATAATTTACTCGATGGCTTATGGCGATCAGCCGGCCTTGATCGCTGAGATGGTAGACTGGGCACGCACGGCTGGATTCAATGTCGTATGCGCAGGTAAGGGGACCAAACACCTTCCAGAGTACCACTACTCTACTCCTGATACCGTCTGGTCCCACTACGGCTTCACAGATGAGCAGCTTGCATCGGGAGATTTCAACAAGCAGATGTTCAACTCTTTTCTGGACGGTACAAAATCCGCACTGGAGATGTCTGCCGTGGCAAACGGCTGTGACTTGAATCCTCCCAGCAAGGGCCTGAAATTCCCACCGTGTGGCACGCATGATCTTCCTCAAGTGCTTAAACCGATCTCGGAAGGAGGCCAAATGGAGAAATATGGTACCGTTGAGGTGGTATCGTGCATGGAGACAGATGGTCGCTGGGTGGTCGGCGATCTCCGCTGGGGAGTATACGTCGTCATTGAGGGTAAGTCATTCTCCTAACAGATGCATGGTTGATCTCTGACATCAAACAGCCCCTGGACCGTATCAAAAAGAGTGCTTCGCACAGTACGGACTGAAGACAGACAAGTCAGGACGCTTCGCAGCGCAGTTCAAACCGTACCATCTTATCGGGCTCGAGCTGGGAATCTCCATAGCTACTATCATGTGCCGAGGAGAACCGACTGGCCAATGCAAAACGTTCAAAGCCGATACTGTGGCTACAGGCAAGCGCGATCTCAAGGCTGGAGAGAAGCTAGACGGCGAGGGAGGCTTCATGGTATACGGTAGGCTCATGACAGCGGAGGATTCTCTCGCTATCGAAGGTCTACCCATCGGCCTTGCACATGGCCTTGTATTGAAAAGAGATGTGAAAAAAGACCAGCGAGTGAGCTGGCAAGATGTCGAGTGGAGCTTGAAGTCGCAGGTTGTTGCGGTCCGAAGAGAGATGGAGGACCTATATCGCAAAGAGTTCAGTGAGCGGCCACAAAAAGCCAATGGCGTGAACGGTACGAGCAATGGCCATTGAGAAGGTGAAGGGTGTGACGAGAACTATGGGTGGCTGCTGCATGCTTTTGTGTCGCCGTTCATGAAATCACTCTACCAAAAATTACATGTATTCATTGCATTCTGCGTAACTTCGATAAGCTGTGACCATTTCTTTATCTGACCGACCAACTTCATAACCACCCACGTCTCTCTTTATGCATTCTCCACTTTCGGTCCCAAGCAGCATTGTCCTCCATGTACCTTGGCACGATTCCGTGTCTTCTGTGGCTATAGGCGTCCAGATGAGCGTCGAGCCTGTCTAGCGCATTGCAGGAGTAGCCGCATGTCCAACAGACTCTTGCTCCTTTATTAGTACCGTATGGTGAGATGGGGTTCCACTTCTTTCTGCGAAATTGTATACTGTGTCTAGGGTACTGCTGGAGGTGGTGTCTGAGGTCTTCCCGGGAGGCGAATGTGCTCAAGCAGCTTCGACATTCTGGAATAAGCTCGTAGGGCTTATTGAGAGTATGCGGATGATAAAAGCCTGGAGTAAGGTACATTGGTGCAAGCTCGGGTTCGACTCTGTCTATAGACATTGTATGAACAGCAGGATGCAGCAATGCTGCTAGAGAATGACAGAGATGGGACCGGTAGAGGACGGTATAATTATTGTAGATGTCGACTTGGTTGAGATCCTGGTAGGGTTCCTCTCCTCGCTCGTACTGAGTGACAGTGACGTTGAAGACCGCTGCTATACCATGCAGGTATGCGACCAGAAAGTTGGTATATACTGCGCCAGCTGACTCGGAAGAGCTTGGCTGGTGCGTAACCTCTTCACGCTTGTAACAATCATCTTTCAAGTTGTCTGGTGAGTATTGTAAAACGAGTGTGACCTCTTTCTTCTCACAAGCAGATACTAGATCCTTACATGCTGTGAGAAGCTCCGACTGCATATGCGAATCTCCCAACCGTATCTGAAGGACGAAAATAGCAAGCGTTCGGATATGGGTAGACTTCTCGACGACCTGCACGATCTCATGCACATCAGCTACTAACTTCTGTGTTCGAGCATCGCTGCCCCTGATGTAGTTGCAGTCGAAAATTAGTTGTATGCTTGTAAAACGGAGGGTCTCGAGCACCGTAAATCTCTGGTGTTTGTAGCAGTCCGATGTGCGAGTCGCGCTCTCGTAGAGATTTGGCTTCCCGTTTGCTTTAGGGTTCCGAAACAATGATCGGTAGCCATCGCGACCCAGACGGAAGATCGGAATGTGTGGCTGCAGGTACATGGTCGCCTCTTCGTAGACTTGCTTACAGAGACCCAATACCTTCGTGTTGCCGGGTCTACCATGCTCTCTTGGCTCCATAATCAACCAATAGACATAGTTGCGGAGTTCTCTGGGCAAGTCTAGAAAGCCCTTCTTGTTCTGATGGCCGATTGCCATGACAAAAGCTACCAGTGGATCTCCGCTCAACTCGAGAGGCCGGTCGATGTGGTTGTACTGTCTAAGTCTGCCCGTTGTGTAGGGTATCGTCGTAGGTTCAGCGAAGTCCTGGTCGACTCAAGAAATGTTGTTGTGTTCATGCAAGGTATTTAAGCGTCAGCCTCCATCGCGAGCGGCCATGGTGACGAGTCGTAGTGCAAGTTGCTTCGAAGACAAAAGTGCAAGCTCAACACCCTGAGCGACAATAGCCGCGGTGATATTGGCCATTTTCATAACAAGCCTCAAAATGACAGCGTCGGTGAGTGATCAGCACGAACGGTAATGAAAGTGATGTGTATATGTCTGTGGGATCCCAGCCACATCATAGCCAATTAGTATGGAAGAGAGAGGTCTAGAAGACACGGGCAGCTGGATGTGCAAAGTCTATAGATTGACACGACAAACGAGAGAGAGCTTGTTGTTTGAACACGTTTGAACAAGCGCGCCCGTTGAGTGACGCAAACTGTCGGTTCCTACCTGAAGTCAAGCGTAACATAGACAACCATTGCTGCGTGCATGCCAGAGACATCGAGGAGGGGGATCTGGTTGCCACTGTGTTTCTGAGTCAGCTTTTGTGGGATCGTCGTCAACCAACTGATGTGGGTCGTAAGCAGTGATATCAGATCGAGCGGCCACCAGATTTCCAAGTGATACAAACCGTGAGTTGTACGAGGTCAACCAGTGTGAAAGATCCTCAGGCGACAAGCGCTCGTGAAAGCCGGACCCGAAAGCACGCATTTCTAGCTGAATCTTGTGTGCCAATTCATCCTAAGTGTTGCCTCGACCAATGGTTTGAGACCAATCTTTACACTTTTCTATTTGTTGGCATCGAAGCAGCTTGGTACAGTCAGTCATGTATGTAAGTTAAGAAGTGATCATCTCACAACCTTGGCAGGAACAGCGGTCGACACGTTGAAGGTAGAAGCTCACTAGCAGCATTCCTACCGTGTGAATCGCTCGTCAAGGTAGGCTAGTACGACGCTGAAGCGTAGTAGTAGTGATCGATAGGCCCACCTCAAGCACAGCCAAAGAGACGAGAGGTCGGTCATTAAGTTCAACGAGATTGTTGATACTTCGACGAGTGCATGGTTAGGTTCGAGAGCATAAGGTGGCGAGGACCGACATTATTTGGCACGCGTCGCGGAACTCCGGTTGAACTTATAGGAAGAGCTTCTTACGAATGTAATATTACGTGAGGGCTTGGCATTATTAGCCTATTAAAGCGGCCTTATCGTACCTT
>Ga0066648_10000802_pt1 | contig 19333 bp, 16 predicted proteins | sample CryGeyCG12114_NA_FD_59537 | JGI IMG/M metagenome (GOLD analysis project Ga0066648, IMG submission 59537) | Groundwater microbial communities from aquifer - Crystal Geyser CG19_WC_8/21/14_NA | ecosystem: Environmental > Aquatic > Deep subsurface > Groundwater | place: USA: Utah: Grand County... | reverse complement strand
GGCTTGCGCCCAACACGCTTTCCAAGCGTGCGCCATAGGCCACTAGGCGACCCCTCCGTATGAATATCACAATGTACGGCTTTCACTAAGGAGCGATAGGCCACTAGGCAACCTCCCCACAACCAATCCGTTACTCGAATCATTATAACGCAATCTGGGGTTGCCCTAACGCCCCTTACCTCTCTATAATAAGAAGTAGAGATGCCGAAGACGAAACCGAAGACCGGAACTGTCATCGCGCTGAAAAAACTGACGAAAACATACGGGACGGGCGAAGCTAGTTTTGAAGCGCTGAGCAATATTACGCTTGAGATAAAGCGTGGTGAGTTTGTGGCGATTATGGGTCCAAGTGGATGCGGTAAAACGACCCTTTTAAATATTCTTGGCCTGCTTGATACCGCCAGCACCGGCGAATATGACCTCGACGAGCAATCGGTTGCTCGGCTAACAAGCGCTCGGCGCGCTCGAATTCGTGCTGGCCAAATAGGCTTTATCTTTCAGCACTTCAACCTTATTAATTCTATGAACGTTCTTGAAAATGTTAGCCTCCCGCTTATTTATAACCGCATCGGTAAATTAAAGCGTGAGCGTACGGCAAGCCAAGTCCTTAAAAGTGTTTACCTTAGCGAGCGTGAATATTATATGCCCTACCAACTTTCTGGCGGACAAGCACAGCGCGCCGCCATTGCTCGAGCCCTCGTTAATAACCCAAGTATTATTTTAGCCGACGAACCAACCGGTAACCTCGATTCTAAAGCAACCGACATTATCATGAACGAGCTAAGGCACATCCATGCACGCGGGAATACTATTATTATGGTGACCCACAACCCCGACCTCACTGCCTACGCCGACCGTCTTATACATATGAAGGACGGACGGATAGCAAGCGACACGAAGTTCCCTGCACCAAAAGTAGACCCAACAGTGAAGCGTCCCCTTGGTCGGTCGCGACGAACACAGGCGGCAGCAACTACCACTCGGGTGAAACGGAGTAAAGCATAATGCTCGGCGCAAATTTTAAACTCGCGATTGGTTCCCTGCTCGCGTCTCGTACCCGAACAATCCTTACAACCCTAGGAATTACGATTGGCGTTGCGAGTATTCTACTTGTATTTGCCGCTGGTGCCGGGGCTCGTGCAAAAGCGAGTGAAAATCTTAATAGTATTCCCGAGAGTACTACCCTCCTAGCATCAGGTACAGGTGCCCCAGATAAATCCTCGCCATTTTCTCCATCCGCAATGCGGAGTGCTAGTGTGTTCACCGAGCACGACTTAGGAACCTTGGGCGGCAATCGCCTTACTCGAGCCGCTGCACCTATTATGGAGATTGCAGGGCCCGTCGCGTACCGCGATACCACTGATCCTTCAGCTTTCATCATTGGAACATCAAACAGTCTTTTTAAGCTTCTCGGAACGAAGTTTGTAGATGGGAGCACTTTCGATGAAGATGACACAAACGGTATCGTGCTCGGCAATAATGTTGCTGAGTCGCTTTTTGGAACCGAGCTCGCTAGTGGCAAAACGCTTACTATTCGTGGTGACACCTATACCGTTGTAGGCGTATTAGGCATTAGCCAGCTACCTCTCGAAGTAACTGGCGTTCCGGTCAACGACACCGTTTTCATCCCATATACTCAAGCCAAAACCTATACCGCAGGCTACGCCCAATTTAGTCGGATATTTGTTTCAACCGACTCCGCACAATTTAGTCGTATCAAAGCCGCCCTTGCGCGAAACCATGGTAATCAGACTGATTTCACAATCACTCAAGCGTCTGAAGTCACGGTAAATTCATCGCTATTATCGGTTCTTGTTAGTGTCACCGCCATCACTGCCGGGCTATCCTTACTGATTGGTGGCATTGGCATCATGAATATCATGCTCGTTAACGTCAGCGAACGGACACGCGAAATTGGTATTCGTAAATCCATCGGCGCGAGCGATGGAACAATTTTAGTACAGTTTTTGATTGAATCGGCGGTAATGAGCCTTGCCGGAGGCGTTCTCGGAACACTCCTTGGAATGGCCGCAGCGGTCGCTATGGGACTCTTCTTACCGTTCGGGCTGCTCTTTACGCCAGAGGCCGTACTGAGCGTTCTTGGTATTAGCCTCGGAATCGGCGTAGTGTTCGGTATCTTCCCTGCTGTTCGGGCGGCCCGAAAAGATACGATTGAAGCACTGCGCTACTACCAGTAACGAGTGACTACTTACAACTGCTGTTTTAACTTTTCAATCAGTGGTACCGGTACAGGGTTAACCCCGTTCAAAAGAGCGACGTAGATTGTAACGTAATCTGCCAAAATACTCGCCCATAGCAACTGCTGCAGGATTGTTTCACCCTTAAGGATAATAACTTTACTCTTCGGTCGCTTGCCACTCAGTAATTTGTCTGATATTTCAAAGCGTTTCTTAATTTGAGGGTGCTCAAATGAACTTATAAGGTCAATCGGTGCAAAGGGCTTTTCAACCGGGTGTGATGTCCAACCGATAAACTCATTGTGATTAAACTCAGGGTATTCATTCCAAAATGCGACATTTTTAGCGTTTTCATTAAAACTAATCTTCCACTTGTACGCTGCCGGTGCCGTTAACGAGCCACCATACACAACTGGCGTTTTGCCAACAAAGGTGAGTGCGAGAGATTTTGCCTCATTCTGCCCCGTCGGCTGTGCGGCTCCCCACTTTTCACTCTCGGTGCGTAAAAAATCGGCAGAGTTCGCCAGTTCATCAAGGCGTGTTACCGGTAACACGCCTGCGCTTACAAGAAGCGTCGTTAGGGCACGCAAGTTGTAAATTACTGCCATGCGTGGCTGCAGTCCGGTTGGAAGCTGCACGTATGCCACGCCTACTTGGCGAGCTCGTTCAATCAGTTTACCACCGCTAGCGATCACCGCTATGCGAGCACCGCGACTGAGCGCTTCTTCAAAACTACTCAGTGTTTCTTCGGTATTACCAGAGTAACTGCTCGCAATAAATAGGGTTCCTCCGTTTGTATAGTGCGGCGCGTGATACCCGCGTGATACTTCAAAGGGTACGGTGACTTCGTCAAAGACACTGCGCGCAAGGAGTGCGGCCAACGCCGACCCCCCCATGCCAGACACAACAATAGTGTTGGGCGCGCCAATCGGTACCTCACCAATCACATGCGCCTCATACGTAGCTTGCTTCCATTGCTCACTCGCAACAGCTAGCGCACCATCTGGATCTTTATTCGTTATAAACTGCGTATCGTCAAGCATTGATCATCCTCCCACAGGGGTTTTATGGCCCCACTTGCGCCTTACTATCCTCCATGATACAGTAAACACAAGCATTAATAAACGCAGATTATAACAACCACATCGATTGGGCATCATAGGGGGCAACAGGGTAGATATGGCAGATATTCAACCATCTAACAGTCAGATTAGCGACGACGACGAACTCGCGAATGTATTGGCTGGGGTTAAAAATGAGGCAGCTGCGCTTGACGCCGCTCAAACTCCTGTAGCGGGTGGTGATATCATCACATCCCTTCCTCCTGTACCTCCAATCGCCCCCCTTCCTTCAACACTCGACTTTGAACAAACGCCAACTCAAGTACCTGGTGTAGACGTAACTCCTGCTCCTAGCGCCTTTACTCCGAGTGTCGCACCATCATCTTCTATTACTACTCCGGTTGCGAGTAGTCCTGAGCTTGAAGCACTCAAAAAAGAAACCCTCAACGAACTACGGCCGCTCGTTGGCAAGCTCGATCTACCAGCAGAAGAAAAATTTGATACGTTACTCCTTATCATTCGCTCAACGGACGACCAAAGCCTTCTCCCTCCCGCTCACGACGCCGCTAAATCAATTACCGATGAGACGCGTCGCGCACAAGCACTTCTCGATATCATTAAAGAGATCGATTACTTTTCAGCAAAGTCATAGACGAGTGAATAAATAAAATAATCCCGCGATCTGCGGGATTATTTTATTGGAGAGGGCTCCTTAAAAGCCCATACCCCCACCCATTCCACCACCACCGCCAGGTGCGGCTGATTCTTTCTCTGGAACGTCAACCACGAGTGCGCCCATTGTGATCGCGGTTGCAGCAATAGAAACAGCATTCTGTACGGCCTCTTTGGTAACGCGGGTTGGATCAACCACACCCTTAGCCTTTACATCAACGAGCTTTGCTTCGCTACCCGATACGTCTACACCCTGCCCTGGCTTAGCCGCCTGCACTTGCGCAAGAAGCGCATCGGCGTTGAAGCCGGCGTTGCGCATAATCTGTAGGAACGGCTGCTCGAGTGCGTGCTTTACTACTTGGCGACCAGCGCTCGTAGAATCGCTGCCGTCTACCTTTAGCCTTGCCGATACATTCACAAGCGTCACACCACCACCTGGTACAATGCCTTCGGCAAGGGCGGCTTTTGTAGCGGCAACTGCGTCATCAACACGGTACTTCTTCTCTTCAATTTCGGTTTCCGTAGCACCACCAACCTTAATAACGGCAACCTTACCGCTCAGTGCAGCTGAGCGCTTATCGAGTTGTTCGCGGTCATACTCACTTGAGGCGTTTTCAGCCTGCAGGTGAATTTGATCGAGGCGTGCGTTTACGGCCTTACTGTTCCCGGCGCCTTCGACAATGGTTGTGTTGTCCTTAGTAACAATCACTTTACGAGCGCTTCCAAGCGCGTCGAGTCCGACGTTTTCAAAGGTCAGCCCCTGATCATCGGTAATCACTTGTCCACCTGTCAATACGGCAATGTCTTCTAGGATATCCTTACGGCGATCACCAAAAGCCGGTGCCTTAACGGCGACAGTATTAAATACACCCTTTAGCTTGTTAAGGATCAGAACACCGAGCGCCTCACCATCAACATCATCTGCGATAAGTACAACGTCTTTTTTACCAGCTTGCGCAAGTTTCTCAAGGAGCGGGAGGAATTCCTGAACACTTGAAATCTTCTTGTCAGTAATAACAATAGCGGGTTTTTCATATACCGCTTCAAGGCGAGCCGTATCGGTTACGAGGTATGGGCTCACAAAACCACGATCAAAGGTAAAGCCTTCCACGACTTCACTTTCCATCTCCAGTCCCTGCCCCTGTTCAACGGTGACAATGCCTTCGCGACCGACTTTTTCGATCACACCGGCAATCAGTTCACCAATTTCACGCTCGCCGGCGCTGATTGTAGCGACTTCTGCAATTCGGTCGCTCTTCCCTTCAACGCTTTCGGTCATTGAGTCGAGCTGCGCAATCACGTCGGCACCTGCGGCTTCAATGCCACGGCGGAGTTCCATTGGATTGTGACCAGCTGCTATAAGACGGTTTGCCTCTTGCAGAATATGGTAGGTTAACACTGTTACGGTTGTTGTACCGTCACCAGCAACCTTATTAAGCTTGCTCGCAGCCTGCTTAATTAATTCTGCACCTACTTTATAACCGAGCGTTTCATCGTCAACATTAGGTAATTCAACCGCTTCGGCAACTGTTACACCGTCGTGCGTTACCGTTGGGCTTCCGTACGCCTTACCAATCACGACATTACGACCCTTTGGTCCGTACGTTACCTTTACTGCGTCGTAAAGCATTTTTGCGCCACCGAGTACGCGGGCGCGGGCATCATCATCGTAAAAAACTTTTTTAGCCATGTCTTCTCCCCTTTATAGCGTCGCGAGGACGTCTTCTTCTTTAACAATAATGTATTCGTCTGCGCCAATCTTTAGCTCAGTCGTTGAATATTCCTTATAAATGATCTTGTCGCCAATTTTTACCGACTTTACATCCGGGCCGATTGCCTCAACAGTAGCCGTTACCGGTTTTTCTTTAGCACTATCTGGCAAGTAGAGACCAGAGGCTGTCTGACTTTGGGCTTTCTCTTTGGTCGCGACAATGCGATCCGCGAGCGGTTTAATAGGTGTGCTCATGTCTTTCCTCCTTACACGTTGAACAATTGTTTAGCAGAGTCCATTGTATATAAAAAAATTGGCACTTGCAAGGTGCGAGTGCCAATTTATATGATCTTATTCTCTTCGTAATTCCTTAATCACGTTAAAGACTTAAGAAGAGAGACAGAGTAAAAGTGGGTGACATAGTGGCGGACGGGTTTTATGCCGTCCGCCACTATGTCAGATCGTGCGCACGTCGTTGAAGATCTTGGTCAAGACCTCCTTCGAGAAGCGGCGTCCAATCTCGTGCTGCTTTGCAGTCGAGAGCTCAGAGAAGTCCCGTAGCCATTGCTCCTCCGTCCATACACCACGATAGAACTCTGGTGTGTTGACGAAAAAGCGCAGACCGTTTGATGCTACATCGGCTTCGATTGCCTCCTGCATTCGTTGGAGCTGGCTTTCGTCGACATATACGGGCATATTAGCCCGATCAACTTCGACCCACGCGTACGGCGAATCACGATGGATGAGTCGGATCTGACGAGCGATCGTAAGACGAATCGCAGCGATTTCAGGACCGACAAACTCATCGAACTCTTTGGTCTGCCCCCGTCCGCTACCATAACGCATGGTCACCACTGTCTCGTTGTTGGTTGCCCGTATGACGAGATGCTTCTTATAGGCGTACCCCGAGGAATGCGCCCAGAAGAGGGTGTCTTCAGGATCGGGAACGTTGAGTTGCTTCTTAATGGTGAGCGACACGGCGTAGTACGAAGGGGTGCTGGCATCGGACAGGAGAGCATACATTGCAATTGGTTCCTGCTCTAAACCGATATTTTCGGCTAGGCAAAAAAGCAACTATATCTAATGACTTTTTTGCCTGCCAAAAATATTCGACACTACTCTTACTCTGTCAATTTGCCCATAGAGACTATCGTCAATCTATGATAATAATATTATACTATAAATAATTAATATAGTCAATATATTAATGCATACTCTGTATAGTCTTGACTTTTTATAACGTTTATGATAGATTAAGTACAAAGCTAATCAAAACAAAAATGCCAGAAAAAATAACCACAGCAGAACTATTCTCAGAAATCCGCGGTACCCAAGTATATCGCACCTATCAGCAGCGGGCGGAGATACTCGAAAAGACCCGATCTAAGGGCGAGGCCATTGAGGCTAAGAGCCGCGCAATCGGCAATAGTATCCTTTCGCTAGCAGAGGTTGAATCACCAGCTAAGAGCGCCCTTTACACCATGATGGGAAACGTTGATCCTTTTGTGCGTGCGCAGGCCGCGCTTGAGCGGAACCGCCACGCCCCTTTCAACCAAAAAGAACCCTACCTTCATGACGTTATTGAGTTTAATCACTCCGTTAAGACGGCAATTGATCTTAACCCTTCTCTTGGATTCAGTGAAACGGCCATGTTAATGGCAAATGTCCGCGGTGCTACGTATGGTCCAGACGAAGCAAAACGATTCTACGGGGATATTAAGCCGGTTCTTAATGGTATGCGCCATGAGTTAGCCAGTAGTCAAATTATTGATGCAACGGCTGAGTTTGAAGTCGATTACGATCGCCTCGTTACCCCTGAAGACGATGAACATGGCGTTGACCTCTGGATTCGCCGTATCGGCGATGAGCAGTCGTTCGGTATCGACATTAAAGCATCTGAAACTTCTGCTATAAAATCTCGTGAAAAAAGCCGACATCCGGCAACCATCATTTGGTCACATGCTACTGATAGCGACTTTGGCGACGGATTCCGCCTTCCTTACGCCACGGCACAGCAAAAAGCCGACGATATGCGTTACGACCTCCGTCGTGCGTACTCAAGTACAACCCAGCTCTCTCGTGTGTAGTATTGCAATATAATACTATTTATGCTATAATTACAAAGTCACTGCCCTGCCCAACATAGAAAGGGGGATCAGTGGACCCTCAACGGTTTGTCCTCGTCGGCGAGCACTCCTCTCCCGAGGACTTCGAGAACTACACCCTTGTTCAGCTACTGAAGCGCAAGCCCCTTGAGCTCAAAGCAGTCGAAGAAGGAACTTCAATCGAAGAACCATTCACCTTTCGTACCCGCGAAACTCACCACGACCCGAACTTTTGGGTCAACGTGACGGACGATGCCGGAAGGTGGATACGAATAGACGCCGTCGATGGAAAGGTCTTTTTTGACCAATACCCCGCGTAGCTCTGCTGCGAAGCCGTCAAAATTTGGCGCCCCCACGCATAAAAACCGTGGGGCTTTTTCATATATAACGGATTAAGTTTACCATAAATAGTTTGACAAAATGGCATAAATGTAGTAATGTGGTGTGGTACGCAAAAACTCACCCAGAGTGCCCCGCGTCGCACCTAAGAGAAAGAACCCGAACAGGAACATGTCCATGACCGCTCCAGAGCTTCAAGCAACGAAGCGGTACACAGTCCTCAATACGCGCGACAACGTAGCACAGCAGATCGCACGAGCACAGGAGAATAACTACCACAAAATTGTTTTCGATGTTGAGTCGGAAGCCGGTAACCTCTCCGAACTCACTCTCACCTACCGACATCTCGAACCGTCGGATACTCGAGACGATCTTCTGCTCGCCGTAAGCGAGCGTAAGGAAGACGTGACCGTCAACCTCCCGAAAAACCCTGAAGAACCGGCAATCGCCATTCTTCCCAACTGAAAGGCAGTAAAATGGCTCCAGTAATCGATGTCGTCCTCTCCGGCTCCCAACGGATCGGCAAGGCGTACGTCGAAGGGGGATCGGTGAGTCCGGTCTTCAGCGGCAGGTACCTGCGCGCTGGCACCTGGCACCACTTCGTGTACCAGGCACACGAGCGCGTCACCTGCCTCCAGCAGTACGTCGAGTCCATCGGCGAGACGATGGAGAGCGTGATCATCAGCTCTCCGACCTGGAACAGGGGCGAAGTCGACCTCGACATGAGGCCGAACATCAACCCCCGCTTCAGCCGGCGCCGCAACGCGGAGGTCGTCGTCGAGTACATGCGCGGCGGCGTCAGGAACTGGTTCGAATTCGGCACACCACTCGGGAGCCCTGAGCTCCGGAGCTACATCGAGAGCCTCGGCCTGAACGTCAACGACGTGAAGGTGACGGCCCTGACGATCCCCGAGTTCGTCTAGGCGCTCTCAAGAGTCTGCCCTCTCAAAAAGGCATAACCCCCTCGTGGGCTTTTCGTTCCCAGCAATCCAGCTGGTCGACACGGAAAGCCTCGAGGGGTTTTCCATAGCTAATTATTTTTTCTTAGGAGCTGCCATCAGCAGATCGTGCGCCACTTCGGTATCATTCCACGGCAGCTTTTCGCCGTTAATGATTCGGAATTTTTCGTGGCCCATACCGGTAATAAGGATAGTGTCACCCGTCTTGGCAATAGATATCGCTTTCGCAATCGCCTCTTTACGATCGGCAATCTCCGTCGTTTTTGAATCGCCATGGCCCAAATGGATACCTTCCATAACGGCTTTGCGAATAGCAGCTGGGTCTTCGTTATAGCTTTCTTCATCAGTTACATAAATCCTGTCGGCGTATTTAGCGGCGATTTCGCCCATAATCGGTCGCTTGCCTTTATCGCGGTCACCAGTGGCGCCAAATACCAGGATCACGCGGTTCTTAGTGATGTGGCGCGTCGTTTCAAGTAATTGTTCAAGCGCATCGGGTGTATGTGCATAATCAACGATTGTTTCAAATGGCTTATCGCTTGGCACGCGCTCAAATCGGCCTGGCACATTGTGGAGGCTCGCAATACCCTGTTGGATATGTCCGAGGTCAACACCAAGCGCATACGCGCCACCAGCGGCACAGGCGAGGTTATAAACATTATATTTACCAGGTAAGGCGGTATGGAGGTCAAGGGTTGTTTGGTGATCTACGAGAATTTTGACGTCACTGCCCGCGCTTGTAAGACGGACCGCTTTAATCTGCGCATCACTTTCCTTATCGACCCCGTACGTTAAGGTGTGCTCGCCGGCTTGAAATTGGCAAAAAAAGTCATACCATTTGTCGTCACGGTTTAAAACAATATATCGTGGCAGGCGTTCAAACAATTTTCCTTTGGCGGCTGCATAATTTTCCATCGTACCGTGGTAATCAAGGTGATCTTGCGTGAGGTTTGTCATCATGGCAAGTTCAATCTTTAGGCCGTCAAGTTTGTGCTGAACAAGAGCATGACTTGTGGCTTCAAGGATAACGTAGTCCGCTCCGGCCGCTTTCGCCGATTTAAAGAATTCTTGAAGTTGCGCCGTCGTAGGGATCGTGGCGTTGAGGTCGTTAACCCGTGATCTACCACCAACTTCTATGAGAGCGGTTGTAAACATTGCCGTTTTATACCCCGCAGTTTTGAGGATGGCATTTAAGTAATTAGCAGTTGTTGTTTTACCGTTAGTACCCGTAACGGCAAGAATTTTAAGATCATGCGCCGGATTACCATAACGTGCCGCAGTAAGCTTACCCCGTCCCGAACGATACCCCTCCTCTAAAAGACGGATCGCCTTAGTTGGCAATACGTTACGCGCAACCTTAACAAGCTTTTGCTTTGTACCCATGCCTCTATTCTACGCTAGGTACGGCGGCTACGCCACAGTAGTTGAGCCAGCCGACTCAGAATTAGCCCAGCGGTTAGTAAACAAGCTATTAGGGCCGGCTGCCAGAAACGCCCGACTGTCTTCGGAAGTTCTATTATTGTATCTATTACAACGGAATGAAGGGACTGATTACTCGTTTGACATGCCTCAAAGCAAGGCACTACCCCCGTTTCCGATAAGGGACCAAGGTCGGTGCGAGGAGGCGTAGCGATCGATGAGGAGACGGAAGTAATCTCTTGCTCCGGCTCCTCAACACCGTCTCTTACATAAATAATTTGATACATATCCACTGCTTCGCCCGACGGAGATATACCGTAAACATGGAGTGTGTGGTACCCAGCCTCTACGGTATCGGGCAATGTAAGGGACATTCGAAGACTCCCGTCAGTTCCAACCGTCACGGCTCCAAGGTCGAGCGGTTCTGAATGCAACGCAATCCGGGCAACGCTCCCAGCAGCCAGGTGTGCAGCGTGAATCATAAATTCAACTTTCCGGGTTACCGCGAACGGTAGAACGGAATCGGTAATCTGTACGAGTTCGGATGGTATCGCAAGGTAGAGTGGCCGAAATGACTCATCACCAAAGAACGATGGCAATACTGGCGGGTTAGTAGGCTGCGCGCACGGGTAACGGTTCGACGCGCAGTAGTTATGCAGTGCCAAATCCCCACCAGCCTGACGTTCAATTGCCAAGGCGATTGCCAATTGACCAAGTTCATTAGGATGAAACACTCCCTTGGAGCGAATATCTGCAAAATTAAGCTCATTTACATACCCACCAGGCGTGTCGCATGCGCGATGGTCTACAAGTGCGTCCTCAATATCCACATACCCTACCCCAGCGGTTACGGCGGCGGCCCGGATGATCTCGTTCAAGTAGCGAACGCCCTCATCAATCATAGTGCGCTCTGCATAATCGAGATTTGTCGTGAGTGGGCAAGCGTCATTTGTTTCGTTAACGAAGCGCGGATAGCCAACCGCAGAGACCTTACTCCCCGAATCCATCCGTGACAATTCAGCATATAGTGCCGTTAAGCGAGGATAGAGTGCCTTAATGGACTCACCAAGGTTGCGTCGGTCGGTTGGATCGTTCGCATACGAACAAGTCAGCGGCGAAATGACACATGCTTTGATAATATTCGAAAACTGGATATCGTTACCCCCGATTGTCAGTGATACTGCCTGGGGCTGATACTCCTCCACAAAATCCGACTGACGGATGCGCCCAGGAATAAATTCGCTTAGAGCATTTGTGCGTCGAGCTGTAATGTCCCTTGAAGGCAGCCCCTTTAATCTCTCCGTCTGCCCCAGATAACTACCTGTTCCAAAAATGTCGCTAATACGCGCGCCGCTACAGGCTACAGACTTTACCGATAGACGTAACAATCCATTAAAAGCGTTAAGCCCGCCAAATTCAGCAAGCCGATACGGGTACGACCGGCTACTCAAGTGACAAATTTCGCCCGAGTCCACGTTGTCTGTATGAGATAGGTAATAAGACGTGTCACCATCCCCTTCCCCGGAGCTATACGAATCACCGAGCGCCAAGTACCGCAGTGAATAGGGCGCCGACCCATACGGGTAAAGCGCGGCGCGGGTATAGTCGTTTCCGCCCCGTGCAATATAGAAATCCAGTCGCCTGCCTTGGGGACTAAGCCGTACACTGACCGGAAACCCTTCGGGAAGATACCCTTCATTAAACAGAGGAGTCAGATCGCGCTTGCCGCATGTATTTTCATTAATAGTTACGCACTGCTCATCTAGGTGTATTATCCAAAATTGTCGTTGCGAGTTCAGCCGTCCGCCGATCGCTACCGTTTCGCCATCATTGCTTATCGCGAGCTCCATAGCGTCAGGGCTCCATACGTTGTGGGGCGCCGTGATAGGAGCGACCGATGCAGTTGCGAGCGAGAGCAAGTTAACCCGGACGATTCCTCCGGGCGTTTCGGCTATGAGCCAATCGCCCCCTCGTGATATCGCCACCGCATTAGCATTGACTACTTCCCCGCTAGAGTACCGCGCGAGGTCAGGAGCCTTATCAGACAGGCGGTATCCATTCTCGGTCCGCTCAAGGTAGTCCAAAAAATGGCGATAAATCTGAATTGCCCCATTATCAAAGCGGTATGTGAGAACTGTTGATCCCGGGTTATTTAACGGTGCAACTGAGGTCGGCAGGCCATCCACAACATACATTTTTGAATCTGACCCGATCCCCACAACAAAGAAGTGCTCACTCACTGTCATACCCCACTGACTATAAAAATGGGTGTAATCTGCGTAGCGCCAGCCATCCATTTGTGTCACGCATTCGGTGCGCGGGTCATAATCATGGACCCGAACAGTCTGGAGAGAGCAACCAGACATGGCCGCATCGGCGTCTTCTCGCGTTGCTCCATCACCAGATACACGAGCGACCGGCTCACCACTCAGCCAGTCGGGACGCGCCTCTGCGGTGACAAAGGTGGTTTGAGATAGAGATGCACACAGCGACAAGAGTACGGCAAGTACTAAAAGCAATCGTTTCACGAGAATACCTCACGCCTGTGCAGCTCGGAGTTTGTCATAGCATACTGTAAAGGTGCGCTGATGTAAAGAAAATTGTGTGGTTGTCAGGTATACTAGAGGTAATGAGAGTGTTAGGTATCGAGAGTAGCTGTGATGAAACAGCCGCGTCCGTCGTGGAGGATGGTCGTCGGCTTTTAAGTAATGTCGTAAATTCTCAAATCGATATTCATACGGTATATGGCGGCGTTGTACCAGAAGTCGCAGCCCGCTCACACCTTGAAGTAGTGATGCCGGTGATTGAAAAGGCGTTACGCGATGCTGATTGCACGTGGGATGATATTGATGCGATTGCCGTTACCTATGCGCCGGGGTTAATTGGTAGTCTCCTGATCGGGACGCTCGCCGCTCGCACACTGGCAATCTTAAAGAACAAACCGCTCTTCCCTATTCATCATGTGGAGGCACACGTGTATGCAAATTTTTTAGTTGAACAAGGACCGGAACGGGGTGCGGACGCTGTTTCCGACGAACTAGCTATGTCTTCACCGGAGGTGGAGACATCGGAGGAGGAAATAGCGTCCGCGCTTCGTTCCTCTTCTACCTACCTTAACCTTCCGTCTAAGCAGCCCACCTTCCCTATGCTCGCCCTTATTGTCAGTGGCGGCCATTCGCAACTTGTCCTATTCCGCGATCATGGCGACTACGAACTTCTTGGTCAGACCCAAGACGACGCCGTTGGCGAAGCCTTTGACAAGGTCGCCAAAATTATCGGTCTTCCCTACCCTGGCGGGCCTTCAATTGCTTCCGCCGCCTTGAACGGTAATCCTGATGCATATAAATTTCCGAAAGCCCGAATGCAAGGCAAATATGATTATTCGTTTTCTGGCCTTAAAACGGCCGTCTTGCGCCGCGTTCAGGCTGAATGCAGTGTTGCTTACGACTTCCCTTCAACTGGCCTTGCAGAGCGTCTGACGGCCTCACAGCGAGATGACTTTGCCGCTAGCTTTCAAAAGATTGCAATCGAAACACTTATTGACAAGGTTGAGGCGGCCTACAGAGACTATAATCCGGCTTCCGTTGTGATTGCTGGAGGTGTCGCCGCTAATACCCTACTGCGCACCGAACTTTCACGACGCCTGCCGCTCCCTATTGAATATGCACCGATGCAACTCTGTACCGATAACGCCGCCATGATCGCTACATTAGGCTACTACGAGGCACAAAAACTACAGCCCGCCGATCCTCGTTCTCTTGAGGTAATCCCTTCCCTTTCAATGCGCCAAACCGCCTGGAATTCGTAAGACTTCTTCCCAGCCCTTTGCTTGGGTCGTATGGTATACTTGTAGTACAAACGTGTAAAAAAGAGAGGTAACAGAGGCAGACTCTCTATTTTTAGTATGCTCTATATGGGTTCACGTGAAATGTTAATGAAATTGTAATAATTGGACGTCCTATTCTCTATGTCACTGACAAAAACTTACGAACCAGCCGAATACGAACCATCTGCCTATGAATTGTGGGAGAAGTCTGGTGCTTTTAATCCAACGGGAAAGGGCGACCCGTATTCAATTGTAATGCCCCCGCCAAACGCCAACGGCGACCTGCATATGGGCCACGCTCTCACAGTTACACTCGAGGACATCCTTGCACGTTACTACCGAATGCAGGGCAGGGACACGATCTATATTCCGGGGGCTGATCACGCAGGATTTGAAACCTGGGTTGTATACGAGCGAAAACTCCGCGAACAGGGAAAAAGCCGCTCAGATTACTCACGTGAAGCACTCTATTCACAGGTGTGGGACTTCGTTGATCAGCAGCGAGGGAATATGGAATTGCAGCTTCGAGCAATCGGTGCGAGTGCCAGCTGGGATAACGCCGTATTTACGCTCGATCCAAAAGTTATTAAAACGGTGTATAAAACCTTCCAGAGCCTCTGGGATGAGGGCCTTATTTACAGAGGTGAACGTATCGTCAATTACTCTACGGCATTCCAAACAAGCTATGCCGATATTGAGGTAGAGCACCGAACAGAGAAGGGTACCCTATGGCGAATTGCGTATCCGCTCGTCGATAAAATTGGTGAAATTATTGTTGCAACAACTCGCCCCGAAACAATGCTTGGTGACGTTGCTGTAGCGGTTCACCCAGACGACGAACGATACAAAGATTTAGTTGGTACAACCGTCTTACTACCTCTGGTAGGGCGAGAAATTCCAATAATCGCCGACACTGCGGTCGACCCTAATTTTGGTACTGGTGCCGTTAAAATTACCCCTGCTCATGATCCTAATGACTTTGAAATGGGCAAACGCCATGGCCTCGAATCAATTCAGGTTATCGGGTTTGACGGACATATGGTCAATGTACCCGATCCATTCGTAGGTATGACGGTTGCCGAAGCACGTGAGGCGGTCCTTAAGTCACTTGATTCCGACGAAGCTCGCCGTGGTGAAGACGAGATCGAACATAGCGTTGGGTATGACTATAAGAGTGGTTTGCCAATTCAACCCCTCATTAAAGATCAGTGGTTCTTGAGCGTTCGACCTCTGGCAGAGCGTGCAAAAAAGGCAATAGAACAGGGCGATATCACCTTTACGCCGTCAAGTAAAAAACGCATCCTCTTGCAATACCTAGACAACTTGCGCGACTGGAACCTTAGTCGCCAAATTCCATGGGGCATTCCTATCCCGGCTTTTCAAAGCCAAGCCGACCCTGAAAAGTGGATTTTTGACGACAGGGTAGACCAAGAAACGATTGAAGTAGACGGCATTACTTACACGCGCGAAGAAGACACCTTTGACACCTGGTTCTCAAGTGGGCAATGGCCATTTGTGACAACCGACTATCTCGATGGCGGGGAATTAAGTAAATTCTATCCGTTAGACGTCATGGAAACGGGGGTGGACCTTATCGATCGTTGGGTTGCTCGAATGATCATGCTTGGTCTCCATATGACCGATAAAGTGCCGTTTAAACACGTATATCTTCACGGCATGGTGCTAGACGAAAAGGGCGCCAAGATGAGCAAGAGCAAGGGTAATGTTATCAACCCAATGGAGTTGATTGCTGAGTATGGCTCGGATGCCGTCCGTCTCGGGATTGTGGCGAGTCGAAGCGCCGGGCAGCATCAGGCGTTTAGCCGCGATAAGGTGGTTGCGGGGCGTAATTACGCTAATAAGTTATGGAATATTGCCCGGTTTATTGAAGCCGGCCGACAGAGCGGGGAAGAGAAGAGCGAGCCTAAACCTGAAGCGCTCGCCGACCACTGGGTGATTCGCCAGCTCAATAATGCTAGCACGCAGATTAGCGAACACCTTACCGGTTATCGATTCGCCGAAGCGGCAGATGTCCTGTATCACGTGGTATGGGACGACGTTGCTGACTGGTACATTGAGGCGAGCAAAAACGAGCCCAATCGACCGCTTCTTGAGTGGGTACTGAGGTCAATTGTTAAATTAACCCATCCGTTTGCCCCCTTTGTAAGTGAAACAATTTGGCAGGCAACCCAGTCCAGCAGCGAAGCCGAAGAAGATATACTGTCCTCGCTCCTGATCAGCCAGCCGTGGTATACACCCCTTGAGTTCCACGATATTGCCGCTGCCGAGTTTGAAGAGCTGCAAGCCCTTGTAAGCGAAGCGCGCTTTGTGGCGCATGAATTGCCCGGCGGTAAGCAAACTCTCGTCTACCACAGCGATAGCCTGATCGAAGACAACGCTGCGCTCATCACCCGTCTCGCTAATCTAAAAGAAGTTATAAAGACCGACACACCAGCTGGTTTACGCCTCGCTGTGACCGGCCGTGAAGCCTGGTTGCAAGTTGATGCTACGACCTTAAGCGACCACGCCAGCAAGTTAGAAGTTCGCCTTCGTGAAGCACGCGCCAGTGCCGAACGTCTTGAAGCACGCTTAGGTAACGAAAATTACCTTGCTAAAGCACCGACAAGCCTCGTTGAAGAAACCCGCCGCGAACTTGAGGCGAGTCACGAATTAATCGTTAAGCTCCAAGCCGAGCTTAGTGTTATTCAAGCGAATTAATTACGCCGTTAAAGCCGCGAGACGGAGACGCTCGTAGGGCAGGGCAATATGTTTTTTGTGAGAACGATTTGTTACACCAGGATCTGTCGCATTTGCGTTGCTAATTGCCTGGTGACTACTGTGAACATGTTGTTCGCTCATAACTGAGTGACCAAATTCACGCAAGGTTGTTTCGCTGGCGGGGCTCACCACGCTCATAAATGCCTTATCAAGGCGCGTGTCGTGGAGGGCTATACTGCCAGATACCGATACGACGATCAGACTAGCGAAGAAGTTAAAGATAAAGCTTGATAACATATTTTTGTTTTTATTGGTTTACCTACACACTTTAGCATAAGCTTGATTAAATGTCAATAAGGGTTTCAAAGAGCGCTTGCATCGCCTCCCGTATAACTCTATACTTACCATAAGTAATATGCTGGCAATGTGGACTAAACAAGGGATAGAGACGTATGGCGAATTTGAATATAAATAACGCCAATAATCTTGACGCCCGCTTTCTTTCACAATCTGACGCCCCTGAATTAGTGCGCGATACGATCGGTTCTGCACTGGTCGCTGGGAACAATGTCACGATTGTTCCAAACGATACCGGCGACACCATTACAATTAACTCCTCTGGTGTTCCTGCAGCGACACAACCGCTCAACCCTCACGAAGCCCCTTATAGCTTAATTCCAACTATTTCTGACACCGCAACGATTAGCCATAATGACGCCGCCTTCACACAGCTACTAGCCGACATGAAGTCGACTGGTCGTCCAGCCCGATTTACCGGTGGCTCAACCTTCCATATATCGGGCGGCTTGGTGCTGGACGGGTTTGCTATGACAATGGAGAGTGTTGGCGTAACAGGGCTCATTGCGCACGCTGTTAATACCCCCGTGATGACCGTTGGTAATTCAACCGGTGGCGTCATGTACACAACCATAAAGGGGTTTCAGATTGGATTTGGGTATACCGTTACTACGGCCCACACTAACGCTGCCGGCATCATCCTCAATAATGTATGGATTTCTAGCTTCGAGCGGATCTCAATTGAATACGCCTACGATGGCATCCGGCAAGTTGATCCGTCATTTGTGTTCTCATGTCGCTTTGAACACATTTTCATAAAGCCCTTTATTAATGACGGTATTTCGCTTCATACATCCTCGTCAAATACCGGTAATTTTTTTGATAATATATACATGTCTGGTGGCAACAGTAGTAGTCAGCAAACTATTACGGGTCACGCCTTGGATATTCGCCAAACAGCAGATTCATTTTTTGGTCAGATTAATGTGGAATGGATGAAGTCAAATCAAGATATCATTCGTTTTGACTCATCTCAAGGAATAACAATTTCTTCTCTCCATATTGAAGGGGTTACATTACTTTCAAGTAACTTATGTCTTGTCTATCCGTACTCTGGTTCATCAATGAACATCACTAGTATGATGGTGTACGACTGGAGAGCAGCCTCAACAATTTCAGGTATACGAGTGTTTTCTTACCATTGGGGTTCAGCGGTACAGGTGGGACTCATAAAAATGGAGAACCCGGGCAACGGCAACGCCGCCTCATCAGTATACCTCTGCGCGTCGTCACCTCAAGATGGTGGCTCCCATGAAGGTAGTATTAGTATCGATATCCTCAATTTAAGTCAAAATCATGCTCTCACACTACTTGATGGCGCAACGCGTCCGTCAACAAGCGGTATTCAGCAACAAAGTGGGCTTGTCCGGCTCGGGTCGGTAAAAGCCGACGGCTCCTCGGTTGCTACAATTGGGAATGCTGACGTAACGTCATACGTGCGCTTACACGGAAAATATATTCGCTGTACCGTTCCGTTAACGGCCGACCATTCCGTTACATTGAGTAAATACATGCACAGCTCAGGTCCATACGGGAGTGTTGCCGCGCCAAATGGGTCGGTGTTCAAAGTAGGACGCACAGCCGCTTCAACTGGCGCTTTCAATCTCAATATCAAGAACCACGATGGAACAACGCTCGTAGCCCTGTCAGCCGCCGATACGTGGGCTGAGTTTGCGTATGACGGAACAAACTGGGTTAAGATAGCACAATCAAGTACTGCAACCAGCACTTCTGATGCTACTACTACGTCAAAGGGCATTATCCAATTAGCAGGTGATTTAGGAGGTACAGCCGCTAGCCCTACCACTCCAACAGCCGTGCACCTTACCGGGAGTGAGACGATTACCGGAGCAAAGACATTTCAGAACAGCCAAACGACCTTTATAGGTAACGCGTTGATACAGGATTCCGCGACGCCAACAAAGTCATACCGGATGCGCACAAGTGGCTCAGGGGGGCTTGACTTTG
>Ga0066648_10000799_pt1 | contig 19357 bp, 13 predicted proteins | sample CryGeyCG12114_NA_FD_59537 | JGI IMG/M metagenome (GOLD analysis project Ga0066648, IMG submission 59537) | Groundwater microbial communities from aquifer - Crystal Geyser CG19_WC_8/21/14_NA | ecosystem: Environmental > Aquatic > Deep subsurface > Groundwater | place: USA: Utah: Grand County... | reverse complement strand
GGGCAGAACGCCGCGCCTGCTCCCACGACCCCCACCAGCACAGCGACACCGGCTCCGAGCGCGACGTCGACGCCGGCCCCGACTCCCACCACCCCAGAACCTGCACCGACCGTCAGCGCTCCGACGCCGACCGCCAGCGCCCCTGCGCCGTCGAGCTCCCCGACCACGCCCGCGCCGACCCAGCCCGCGGTTCCCGCCGCGCCCGTCACGCGCCCGGGCGGCAAGCCCGGGTCCGGGAACACCGGGGTCCCCGCCGGCACGGCGCTGACCGTCGTCCAGGGCGACATCCGGGTCAAGCAGGCGGGGACCGTCCTCGACGGTTTCGACATCCGCGGGAAGATCTACATCGACGCTCCTGACGTCACGATCAGTCGGTCGATCATCCGGGGGCTCGATGCGGGAAGCACTGGCGCGCTGATCACCGCCACCGGCGCGCTACCGAACCTGCAGATACGCGACGTCGAGCTCGCTCCCACCGTTCCCTCCCCCTACCTGAACGGCATCATGGGCGCCAACTTCTCCGCGACCCGGATCAACGCCCACGACGTCGTCGACATGATCCACATCACGAACCCTGGTCAGGTATCGGTGACCGCATCGTGGCTGCATGACAATGCGCACTACGAACAGGACCCCAACTGGGGCGGTAAGCCGAGCCATGACGACACGATCCAAATCCAGGCAGGTAGCAATGTCGTGATCAGCGGCAACTACATGTATGGCGCCCACAACTCCGGCGTCCAGGTGACGCAGGACCAAGGCAAGGTGAGCAACATCACCTTCGCCGGCAACTGGATGGACGGGGGTGGCTGCAGCTTCAACGTGGCGGAAAAGGGTCAGGGCTCGATCCCCGGCATCTCGATCTCGGACAACATCTTCGGACGCACCACCAAGGTCGCGAACTGCGCCGTCATCTCTCCTCCGAGCACCATCATCAGCATGGCCAACAACGTTTACATCGACGGCGTTGCCGTCACGGTGCACAGGGGGGCGTGAGCGCCCAGCCTCGACGGGGCGCGAGATGCGCGGAACCGGCGCCCCGCCGCTCAGCTGCGGATCCGCCGGGCGTCCTCTGGATAGGATGCGTATCCCGCCCTGTGCACGACGAGAGACGCGATGACAAGCCCCACCACGCCGGAGACCCGCCGCCGCCGCGGACTCCTGATCGGCGTCGGCGTGGCGGCGCTGGCGCTCGTCGTCATCATCATTCTCGCCCTCGTCCTGAATCGGCCGACCACGGATGTCCCGACCTCGTCGCCGTCACCCTCGGCCTCCACCACGACGAGCACCCCGACTCCGTCTCCATCAGCAGCATCACCTTCGTCCCCGGCCGACCCGACTCCGAGCGCCCCGGCACCGGACGTGGAGCCTGACCCGTCGAACCCCGCCGGCCAGATCGTGGCCCCCGTTGATCAGCCCAGCACTCCCTCAGCGGGGGTAACCGTGGCGCTTGCCTCCATCGCCGCTGTGCAGGGCAGCGCTGACGAACCAGGTGAGGTCGCGGGTCCCGCCATCAAATTCGTGGTCTCCGTGACCAATCAAAGCGCCGACCCGCTGTCGCTCGACCGCGTCGTGGTGAACGTGGACTACGGCGCCGACTCCACCCCCGGTGGCGAGTTGAACGAGTCCGGCGATGTGCCGTTGCAGGGCGACCTTGCGCCGGGCGCGGACGCCTCCGGCACCTACACATTCACGGTGCCGGAAGACCAGCGTGGCGACGTCCGCATCTCTGTGTTCACAGGCCTGGAACGTCCGACGGTCGTCTTCAGCGGGGTCACACCCGACTAGAGGTAGGGTTGTACCCCTCACGGGGGCCTAGGTCAAGGCGCCACGCTCTGCATATACTCCTCGAAACGGCGTCTTACCCGAACTCGCCGCTACCCGAAGAGGCTTACCCGTGCCCAAACTCCGTGCGTTCCCGCGCGCCCTCGCAGCCCTGACTTCCGCCGCGTTGATCGCAGCCGGATTCCTCGCAGTGTCACCCGCCTACGCCGACACTGCCCCTGAGGCCGGCGTCCTCGACACCGTATCGACCGACCCGCTGCCGACGGCACAGATCGATGGGGTCGCATGGTCTCAGGTGATCGTTGGGAACACCGTCTACGTGGGTGGCGATTTCGGAACGGCTCGGCCCGCCGGTGCCGCTGCGGGCACACAGACGGTGCCCCGGTACAACCTCCTCGCGTACAACCTCACCACCGGTGCCCTCATCAGTGGCTTCGCGCCCAACGTGAACGCTCCGATCAAGTCGGTGTCCGCCTCTCCCGACAACAAGACCCTGTACATCGGCGGGTCCTTCACCCTTGTCGACGGAGCAAAGCGCTACCGGGTGGCCGCCTTCGACATCTCCGGTGGCCCCGCCGCCGCTAAGCTCACCGCTTTCGCTCCGCTGGTCGGCGGCGCGGTCGAGGTCGTGAAGGCAGCCGGCTCCACCCTCTGGGTCGGCGGCAACTTCACCTACATCGGCTCCGCGGACCGCGTGCGCATCGCCGCGCTGAACGCGGCGAACGGAGCCGTTCTGCCGTTCAACGCTGTGGCGGACGGTGGCCGAGTCCGCGGAATCGCCGTTTCTCCCGACGGAAGCAAGATCGTGGTCGGAGGCTCGTTCACGACTCTCAACGGCTCCGACAACCCCGGTTACGGTCTCGGCGCGCTCGACGCGGCGACCGGTGCCCTCGTGCCGTGGGCCGCCAACGGCCAGGTGCGCAACGGTGGCGCCAACGCGGCCGTCTACAGCCTCACGAGCGACGCCGACGGTGTCTACGGCACCGGCTACGTCTTCGGCTCGGGCGGCAACGCCGAAGGAGCCTTCCGGATGAACTGGTCCGACGGCTCGCTCTACTGGTACGCCGACTGCCACGGTGACGTCTACTCGGCGGCGGTCAGTTCGGACGTCGTCTATGTCGCCGGCCACTCCCACTACTGCTACAACATCGGCGGCTACCCGCAGACGGAGCCCACCTGGCACTTCCAGCGCGGTCTCGCCCTCACGAAGGACTGGAACGGCAACACGAACCTCGGCCAGACACTCGGCTACGCGAGCTGGGAGGGCGTCAACGCGCCCGATCTCCTGAACTGGTACCCGGACTTCAACGTCGGCACCAAGACCGGCTCCAACCAGGGCCCGTGGACCGTCGCCGCCAACGACGACTACGTGCTCTACGGCGGAGAGTTCACCACGGTGAACAGCACGAAGCAGCAGGGCCTCGTCCGCTTCGCCACGAAGGCGATCGCGCCCAACACCGACGGGCCGCGGATGACCGGTACCAGCTTCATCCCGACGGCGAACTCGTACAGCTCGGGCGAGGTCCGTCTCAGCTGGATCGCGAACTACGACCGGGACAACCAGTACCTGACCTACAACCTGATCCGCGACGGCAAGCAGTCGACGCCGATCTACACGACGGTCCAGGGGTCCCGCGTCTGGTACGACCGCCCGGCGATGGGCTATGTCGACACGGGCCTGCAGCCCGGCAGCATCCACACCTATCGACTCAAGGCGACCGATCCATACGGGAACGTCGCTTGGGGCGACACGATCAGCGTCACGGTGTCCTCGACTCCGCTCAGCGACTACGCCTCCGCAGTTATCGATGACGGGGCCACCTCCTTCTGGCGGCTCGGCGACCCGGCCGGCTCCACCACTGTCGGCGACTGGGCCGGTAGCGACGCGGCCAGCGCGGGCACCGGCGTCACCTTCGGCCAGTCCGGCGCCATCCTCGGAGACGCCAACACCAGCGCGCTCTTCTCCGGCAGCAGCACTGGTCTCGTCGCGACCCAGACTCCGGTCGAGGGCAGCAACAACTTCACAGTCGAGGCATGGTTCAACACCACGAGCACCACCGGCGGCAAGATCGTCGGGTTCGGCAACAGCAACACCGGCCTGTCCGGGAGCTACGACCGGCATGTGTACATGGACGCCAACGGCCGAGTGATGTTCGGCGTGTACCCCGGCTTCAGTGCGACCCTGCAGAGCGCCACGGGCTACAACGATGGGCAGTGGCACCAGGTGACCGCGAGCCTTTCGCCCACCGGGATGCAGCTGTACATCGATGGCGTCCGAGTCGGGCAGCGTACCGACGTCACCTCCGGTCAGGCCTACTCGGGCTATTGGAGGATCGGCGGCGACAACAGCTGGTCGGGCGACCAGTACTTCGACGGGCAGATCGACGACGTCGCGCTGTACACCGGAGCCCTCACCCGCGACCAGGTGCGGACCCACTACACCGCTTCGGGACGCACCATCCCCGGCCCGGCAGTGCCCACCGACACCTACGGCGCGCTGATCTACAACGCGCAGCCCGATCTCTACTGGCGCCTGGACGACTCGGCATCGTCCACGACGGTCACGGACTACAGCGGAAACGCCAACAACGGCACCTACGCGAACGGGGTGAGCAAGCCGGTCGACGGCGCACTCGCCGGGAACTCCGACACCGCCGCGTCCTTCGACGGGGCCGACGACACCGTCTACAGCAACCAGCGGTTCTCGAACCCGACCACGTACTCACTCGAGCTCTGGTTCAACTCCAACTCCACGTCCGGCGGCAAGCTCATCGGCTTCGGTGGGAGCCAGACCGGCAATTCGAGCAGCCATGACCGTGACGTCTTCCTCCAGAGCGACGGGCGTATCGCGTTCGGTGCCTGGACGGGCAACACGAACCTCGTGACGACGCCCGGCACCTACAACGACGGCAAGTGGCACCAGGTGACCGCGACCCAGTCGTCAGCGGGCATGCGGCTGTACGTCGACGGCGCTCTCGTGGGCCAGAACGGCAACACCGGCGCCGAGAACTCCGCCAACTACTGGCGCGTCGGTGGCGACACGGTCTGGCAGGGAGTGAACAGCTACTACCTGAAGACCACCATCGACGAGGTCGCCGTCTACGGCTACGCGCTGAGTGCCTCCGATGTGCAGAGCCACTTCAACGCGGCACTGCCGGCGAACGCGCTGCCGACCGCCTCGTTCTCCAGTACGACCCGGGACAGGACGGCGACCTTCGACGCCACCTCCTCGAGCGACTCGGATGGCACGATCGCGTCCTATGACTGGACGTTCGGCGACGGCGCGACCGGCACCGGACCGACTCCGACGCACACGTTCGACGCGGCCGGGGACTACAGCGTGAAGGTCACGGTCACGGACAACCGCGGCGGCACGGCCTCCATCACCCATCTGCTGACGGTGAGCGCGCCGGCAGCTCCGACGGACGCCTACGGCGCCGCCGTCACCGCGGACGACCCTGCCCTCTACTGGCGCCTCGACGAGTCGCCGGCGACGACGATCGCCGCCGACGCGAGCGGCGCCGGAAACTCGGGGACCTACCGCGGTAACGTGACGAAGCCGGTGACCGGAACCCTTGCGGACGGCACCGGAAGCGCCGCGCACTTCACGGGATCCGACAACTGGATTTCGAGCACCCAGCGGGTGGATAACCCGACCACGTACGCCCTTGAAGCCTGGTTCAAGACGACCAGCACCACCGGCGGCAAGATCATCGGGTTCGGCGACAATCCCGACGGTCTCTCCAACAACTACGACCGCCACGTGTACCTGCAGGACGACGGCAAGCTCGTCTTCGGCACCTACGCGGGTGAGCTGAAGACGATCACCTCCCCGAACTCCTACAACGACAACACCTGGCACCAGGTGGTGGCGGAGCAGTCGTCGGCGGGACAGAAGCTCTACGTGGACGGCCAGCTCGTCGGGTCCACCACTGAGACCGGCGCCCAGAGCTACAGCGGCTACTGGAAGGTCGGCGGTGACTGGACTTGGGGCTCGTCGAGCCCCTGGTACTCAGGCGACATCGACGAGGTCGCGGTGTACAACCACGTCCTGAGCGACGCCGACGTGCTGAACCACTTCCGTCTCGGAAGCACCGTCGCGCCCGCCAACCAGATCCCGACCGCGGACTTCTCGTCTACGACGGACGGGTTCGGCGTCAGCGTCGACGGGACGGCCTCCGCCGACCCCGACGGCACCATCGCGTCCTACAGCTGGAGCTTCGGAGACGGAGGCACGGCCACCGGCAAGACGGCGGGTCACGCCTACCTCGGAGCAGGGGACTACAACGTCACCCTCACCGTGACCGACGACGACGGCGCCACCGCCCAGGTGACAAAGACCGTGTCCATCGCCCAGCCGAACTCGGCGCCGACGGCCGCCTTCACCTCGGCGACGAACGATCTTTCGGTCTCCGTGGACGGATCGTCATCGGTGGACTCGGACGGCACCCTTTCGTCCTACGCCTGGACGTTCGGCGACGGCGGCACCGCGAGCGGCGCCACCGCCGGCCACACCTACAGCACCGGTGGCACGTACACCGTCACGCTGACCGTCACCGACGACGACGGCAGCACCGCGGTCGCCACCCATGCGGTGACTGTGGCGGCGCCGAATTCGGCACCTACCGCCGCGTTCACCGCGACGGCGACCGACCTCGGCGTGAGCACGGACGGGCGTACGTCGTCGGACTCCGACGGGACCATCTCGTCCTACGCCTGGGCCTTCGGTGATGGCGAGAGCGCGACCGGTGCGACTGCCGCTCACACCTATGGCGCTGCCGGCACCTACGACGTCACCTTGACGGTGACCGACGACGACGGCGCGACCAACTCTGTGACCCGCTCGGTCACGGTGACCGCTCCCCCGGTGTCCGCGGACCTCGCTCGCGACGCATTCGGCCGGACTACGACGAACGGATTGGGCTCTGCCGAGACCGGCGGAGCGTGGACCACTTCCGGGACGGCGAGCCGCTTCGCGGTCAGCGGCGGAACCGGGAACATCACCGCCACGGCCGGCAGCACAATGACGGCAACCCTCAACTCGGTCTCCTCGACGGACACCGAGGTGCAGGTCACGGCGTCGATCCCCGCGGCGGTGACCGGTGGCTCCCACTACATCTCCGTCATCGGCCGCCGGGTCGGTGGCGACGATTACCGGGCCCGCATGGTGATCAACACCGCCGGCGCCGTCAACCTGCAGCTGCAGCGGAGTGGCACCACTCTGAGTGCCGGCACGGTGACCGGCCTCACCTACCAGCCGGGCGATCAACTCCGCGTCCGACTCCAGGTGACAGGCACCTCGCCGACGACCATCCGCGTGAAGGTGTGGAAGGTAGGAACGACGGAGCCCATCTCCTGGCGCCTCGAGACGACCGACAACCAGAGCGCACTCCAGGTCAAGGGCGGCATCGGCATCGGCGCCTACCTCAACGCCTCGGCGAGCGCTCCGATCGTGACCCGCTTCGACGACCTCTGGGCAGGCCCCACCTCCGGCTCGCCGGCGCAGCCGACCAACGCGGCCCCGACGGCGGCCTTCACCAGCACCGCCTCCGGGCTCACCGCTTCGGTGGACGCCTCGTCGTCCACCGATAGTGACGGCACGATCGCGCAGTATGCGTGGAACTTCGGAGACGGCGCCACCGCGAACACCGCGACGGCTTCGCACCCGTACGCGTCGGGCGGCACCTACCCCGTGACCCTGACGATCACCGATGACGACGGCGCCACCGCGACGACGACCAAGCAGGTCACCGTCACCGCTCCCGCAGCCAACGCCGCCCCGACCGCTGCCTTCACGGGCACAGCCACCGGCCTCAGTGTGAACGTGGATGGCACGGGCTCCACCGACGCGGACGGCACCGTCGCGGCCTTCAGCTGGAACTTCGGTGACGGCGGCACGGCGAACACGGCCACCGCCAGCCACTCCTACGCGACGGCCGGCACGTACACGGTGAAGTTGACGGTGACCGACGACAAGGGCGCGACGGCGACCGTTTCGCAGCCGGTCACGGTCACCGCGACGACGACGCCCACCGCCCCGGTGCTCGCGAGCGACGACTTCAACCGCGCGACGAGCACCGGCTGGGCGACAGCGGCGGCCGGGGGCCAGTGGTCCGGCACCGGAGCAACCTTCGCGACCGACGGAACCGGCGCCATCACCTCCACGAAGGTCGGACAGACCTTCGACACGGCGCTCGCCGGCGTCAGTTCGACTGCCTCGCGTTCGGCTGTGACTGTCACGTTCGACGCTGTCGGCGGCGGCAGCCGGTATGCCTCTGTCATCGGCCGCAAGGTCGGTGCCGACTCGTACCGCGCTCGCGTCGTCGTCAACAGTTCGGGCAAGGTCAACCTTCAGCTGCTGTCGTCCGGAACGACGCTGGCGAACGTCTCCACCGGTCTGACCTACGCAGTGGGCGACCAGTTGCGCGTCGTCCTCGATGTGACGGGCACGTCGCCCACCACCCTCTCTGCCAAGGTGTGGAAGGTGGGCACGACCGAGCCGACGGCATGGACGGTCACCGCGACCGACGCTCTCGCCGCTCTCCAGGCGGCCGGCGCCGTCGGTCTCGGGTCCTACGTCGGAACCGGCGTCGCTCCGCTCCCCGCCGTGGTGCGATTCGACGACTACCTCGTGACCTCGGTGCAGCGATGACAGCACGAAAACGGGATCTCGCCGATCTCCACGTCGTGGTGGCCGCTCTCACCTATCGGCGCCCGGACGATCTCGCCGAGCTGCTGCCCGTCCTCACCGCTCAGGCGCGAGCTGCAAGGCCGCACGTCGAGATCCTGATCGTCGACAACGATCCGGGCGCCAGCGCGCAAGCGTTCGTGTCCGGCTACGGGCAGGGCGTGCGTTACGAGCACGCGGCAGAGCCCGGGATCGCGGCAGCCCGCAACTACGCGATCGAGGCGGCCGGCGCCGCTGATCTCCTGATCTTCATCGACGACGACGAACGCCCGGTGGAAGGATGGCTCGACCTGCTCCTCGGGACCTGGGCCGAGCACCGGAGCGAAGCAGTCGTCGGTCCCGTCGTCTCCGAGTATGTGACAGAGCCCGACGAGTGGGTCAAGGCAGGGCGATTCTTCGAGCGGCGCCGGCTCGCCACCGGCACCGAGACCGACATCGCAGCGACGAACAATCTGCTGCTCGACCTCTCCTTCGTCAACCGCGAACGGCTGCGATTCGACGCCCGCTTCGGGCTCTCAGGCGGTTCCGACACCCTCTTCACCCGGCAACTGCATTCGTTGGGCGGCCGACTCATCTGGTGTGACGAGGCCGTGGTGGTCGACGTCGTGCCCCCGGACCGGGTGACCCGGCAGTGGGTCCTTCGCCGCGCCTTCCGGTCGGGCAACAGCTGGATGCGCACTTCCCTCGCCTTGGAGAGTTCGCCGCTCGCGCGGCTGCGCGTGAGGGTGGCGCTGTCCGCCCGAGGGCTGTTGCGCATCGCCGCCGGTGCCACGATGGCTGCACTCGGGGTGCTCCTGCGTCGGATGTCGCTTCGAGCGCGCGGGCTCCGCACAGCGGCGCGAGGCGCCGGGGTCCTGGCCGGCTCCGTGAACTCCGTCTACGTCGAGTACCGCCGCGCGGCCTGAACGATCAACGAGCGATCGCACTCCAGAGCCTCTGCATGCGTTCACCGAAGCGAGGCAGCGAGTACTCGGCTTCGTAGCGATCCCGCGCGGCGACGCCCCAATCAGCGGCGCGCTCCGGCGTGATCTCGTCGAGGACCTTTCGGAGCGCATCCGCATCGCCGGGCGGGAACAGGCGCCCGGTCTTCCCGTCGAGGACGATCTCGGCGAGTCCTCCCCCGGCGCTGCCGACCACGGCGCGTCCGCGGCTGTACGCCTCGATGGCGACCAGCCCGAACGGCTCCGGTTGGTCGGATGGTACGAGGACGATGTCGACGCCGTCGATGGCTTCTCCGATGTCCGTCAGCTCCCCGACGATTGCGATGCTGTCCCGATTCGGTGAAGATGCGACGAGAGCCCGCACGTCGGTGGCTTCGCCGATGGGGGGCGGTCCACCCAGGACGGTGAGCGAGCCAGGAGCGTCGCCGAGGTCCCAGGCCCGGAGCAGCGTCGCGTGTCCCTTCCAGGCGTTCCATCTGCTCGCCACCAGGAACCGCAACGGGTCCCCGGTCCGCGTGGATGGAGGCGTAGAGCGCGCTCGCGGCGAATCAGGGACGGCGTTCGTCACGACGTGAGTCCTCCGCGCGAGCGCGTCGGGCAGCGACGACGCCACCGGCCCCGAGATCGCGATCGCCGTGGTGACCGAGCGGGCCAGCAGTCCGAGGACGCGCCCCTCCGCGCCGGCCCAGAGCTCCTGAACGTGAAGCACCACGCGGCGCACGCCGGCCACCCGGACGACGGGGGCAGCCAGCAGCGTCGCTGAGGTGGTGAGGTAGACCGCCGCAGGCCGCTCACGCCGTATGGCATGGAAGAGGCTGAGCGTTCGCGGCAGGAGGCGGAACAGTCCCGACGGAGTCAGGTACCTACGACGGACGATCGGCAAGGGATGCGTGTCGGTCGCGATTCCTCGGGCCGCCAGCGCTTCGTGCAGCCCACCGGGGGGCACATCGTCGGGTAGCCAGACAAGAGGGGTAAGGGACGGCGGCATCGTGGCGATGACCTCGAGGAGCATACGGTCGGCGCCGTACAACTCCCGGGACGAGTGGATGAAGACCACCCGTCCGGAAGCTCGGCTCACGCGCGGTCCAGCCGGCGCATCTCCCGGAGCCAACGGGCCCAGACGATGGGAACCACCAGGAGGTTCGCCGCGAAGAGAGCGGTGTAGACGACGGCGAAACCGGGCGTCCACCAGAACAGGAGAAAGCTCAGGCACAGCAGCCCGTAGTCGAAAGGAAGCACTGCGAGCGAGTAGAGAAGCGACGTACGGCCGGGGCGAACGAGGATCATCTCCGAGGAGCCACGGTGGAGACGTCGGAGGAAGTCGGTGAGGATCAGCCCGAAGAAGATCACCACCGCCACGGCGCTAAAGCCCAGCGGCACGAGAAGCAGGCCGTCCGGAAGGCTGGTGAAGCGGAACCAGGAGATCAGCACTGCGAGATGGATCGTCGCCGTCTTCAAGGCGTCAACCATGTGGTCGAGCCACTCGCCTGCAAGCGAGCCTCCTCCGCGCAACCGCGCTACCTGACCGTCGGCGGAGTCGAGCGCATAGCCGACGACGAGCGCCACCGTCACAGCGAGCGCGGTCGGAACCGTTGGCGGCGCGAGCACTACCAGAGCCAGCCCGGCGAAAGTGAATAGCGCGCTGATCACCGTCACCACGTTGGGCGTCAAACCGAGAGACGCCGCGGCGGCCGCGAAGACTCGACCGAGCGGCCGGTTCACATAGCGCGAATATGCGGCAGCGCCCTTCGAAGACTTCTGGGCGGACTTCAGTCGCGCCCGCGCCTCGGAAAAGCTGGGCTTGCCGATTGGTGCGTCGGTCGTTGTCGTCATCGTGTTGCTGCCTTGTCTGGGTCGAGCCCAACGTTGTGCAGGGGGGAGAGTGCGCCGGCGACCTCGGTGAACGCGTCAGCATGCAAGGCGGCCACCGTCGCCCAGTCTCTTCCCTGCAGTGCGGGGGGCAGTTCGGGTCTGTGGGCCGACTCGGCGATCGCCTGTTCGAGTCGGTCGGCGGTGAGCGTCCCCTCGTAAACCTGCACCCACCCGGAACCGACCTCCGCAGCGAGATCAACCGAGACCGGGCTTCGGGGAAGAAGGACAGGACGGTTGAGAGACAGGGCAAGAAGAGCGGCGCCTGAGTTGTGCATCTCCTCGTATGGCAGCACCACGAGTGAGGCCTCGCTCACCTCCCGTGCGAGGGCCTGGTCCCCGACATACGTGAGCAGCGCCTCGACACGGGGATCTGCAGCAGCGAGGCCGCGCACCCGATGCTCGAGCGCGGCATCCGAAGGCTTGCCCGCGATGTGCAGAGACAGGGCCGGATCGGGAATCGCTGCGAAAGCTTCCAGTAGGCGGTCCACGCCCTTGTAGGGCCGGATTAAACCGAAGTACAGCGCGCGTCCGGCCACCGGCGGCGTCGTGGAGGACACCGACGCGAACCATTCGCGGTAGTCGCCGTGCGGAATCAGCACCCGGCGCACGCCCACCGGCAGCACTGTGTGACGGTTGAGCACGATCCACATCCGGGCCCGCCGGGCGAAAAGACGCAGAGCGATCCGCTCGAAGCGCCCGCCGCCCTCATGCGCCGTCTCGTTGTGGGCGGTCCGTACGACAGGGATCCTGAGCACGGCGAGTCTCAGCAGCAACAGGACGAAGAGGCCCTTGCGCACAAGGCGCCCCGACCTCCGGTGTGACCGAAGGAGGCGCTCAGGCCAATGCACGTGGAAGAGGTCGTACCGGCCGGTCAGCGCCGTACGCCAGGAGAAGTATCTGACGTCCAGGTGCCGTCCGAGTGCGTCGACGAGCTGCAGCAAGTAGGGGTTCGTCTCCGGCCCGCGTCCCGGAAAGGACTCTAGGACGACGAGGCGCGCGGGTCGGTCCTGCGGCCGCTGTTCCGTGCGAGAGCCCTGCTGCTCCGGACTCACCCAGTCACCGTGAGCGAGGTGCGATCGATGCGGGCGAGACGTCGTCGCTTCGTCGTGCCGTCGCGGTCGGCTGCTCGCTCGCGGCCTCTGGTGCCACCGAAGGGGACCGGAAGAACACCTGGGGCGCGTCGGCCGGACGGACGGCGGCGAATTCCCGTTCGGCACCCTTCCTGGTCGGCGCGTAACCGTAGGCCGATACCTCGGAGCGATCGACCGCGTTGAGCACGACCCCGAGGATGCGGGCGTTGACCTGAACCAGTGCACGGACCGCCTGGGAAAGCTGGTGCCGACGCGTCGAGCGGGACTTGGCGACAACGACCGCTCCGTCGGTGAGCTTGGCCAGCGTCAGCGCGTCGGTGACGGGCAGCAGCGGGGGGGCGTCCACGACCACGAAGTCGTAGCGTTCCCGGAGCTCTCCGAAGAGTCGCGCCATCGCAGAGGACGTGACCAGTTGAGTCACGTTCGGCGGAATGGTGCCGGCAGGCAGAACGTCCACGCCTCCGACGCGCTGAATCGCATCTTCGGCATGCGCGGCACCCAGGAGTACGTCACTGAGCCCTACCGCGCCCTCGATGTTGAGGTACTTCGAGACGCCCGGACGGCGTAGGTCGGCGTCGACAAGGAGGACTCGCGTCCCTCGTTCCCCGATCGCGCTAGCCAGGTTGAGAGACGTGGTCGTCTTCCCCTCGCCGGCGAGTGCAGAGGTCACCGCGATCGCTGAGATGCGTCCGTCGATGCCCGCGAACTCCAGGTTCGTGCAGAGCCGCCGATACTCCTCAGCAGCGATGCCGTGGGGCTCGGTGTACATGACGATGGGCGCACGATTCCGGCCACGGCGCCGCGTCAGAGCGCCCAGGAACGGGACGTCGGCAAGCTCTTTGAGCGCCTGCACATCCTCTTCGCTGCGCACCCGCGTATCGAGGAGCTGCCGCGCAAGGGCGTATACGACGCCGAGCGCGAGACCGCCGAGAATGCCGGTCGTGACGAAGAGGTTGCGGTTCGGCGAGAAAGGTCGCGACGGCACCTGCGCCTGGGCAACCTGCTTCATCGCGATCGCCGGCCCCTCCTCATCCGTCGACGGCGCAAGCGCCGGAGCTTGGGTCGCCAGCGACGCTGTCACGGCGTTGGCGAGAGCGGCCGCCTGCCGACGGTCCGTGCTCACCGCCGTCACCTCGATGATCACCGTGTTGATCTTGATGTCCGCGCTGATCGAATTCGCGAGAGCTTTCGCCGACACATCGAGTCCGAGCTGCTCAATCACCGGGTCCAGTACGACAGGCAGTGTCGCGAGTTCCGCGTACGACTCCACGAGGTTCTCGGTGAACGTCGTGCCCTGGACGAGCTCGCTCGTCGAGCCGCCCCGTTGCGAGGAGACGAAGACGCTGCTGGTCGCCCGGTACAGGACGGGCTGCGCCGCCGTGTAGAGGAAGCCGGCCAGCGCCCCGAGGAGGACGAACGCCACCACGGTCACCCACCGCTTCCGCAGCGCGTTCACATATTGAATCGGATCCACGTCAATTCCTCGGGTTTATAGATAATGATTCTATCAAATGCATTGCGTTGTGCATTTCCGAATTGGGAATGACATGGACCCCAGTATTGGTCACATCCCTCGCGCGAGACGCACTCCGTCGCGGTATCCCCGAAGGGCAGCCGTCGTGAGCTCAATCGGCGACGCGAGGATCGCGCGCTTGCCACCACGCAACAGGACTTTGCGGCAGTATCGCGCGGCGCCCCTTCTCCATGAAGTCACATCCGCCGCGCTGAGATGCCGCACCGCGAAGAGCATCCGATTCCTGCAGTTGTAGTAGACGTACGCGGGTGAGCGGCCCGGGCCCTCCTGGGTGCCACCGACCTGGTGCACCACGTCGTGGTCGGACGCCACCCGAAGTCGGCCGCCGGCCCGGCGGATCCTCCAGGAAAAGTCGACGTCCTCCCAGTACAGGAAGTACTCCTCCGAGAAGCCTCCCGCGCGCGACCACAACTCGGCGCTGAGGAAAATGCAGGCCCCGCTCAGCCAGCCCGTCGGACCCGCGCTGTCGCTTCCTGAGCGCATCGTCACCGTCCCCTCTTGCACCAGAACGTCAGCGCCGTCGAACCAGATGCTGCCGTCCTCCCTCAGCATTCGAGGGCTCAACGCCAGATTCCGATCCTCCAGGGCCTCGCGAGCCAGGGCTGTCGCAGTCACCGTGCTCACGACGAGGTCCGGGTTGGCGATCAGGAGGGCCTCGGCTCCCAGCTCCTCCGCCCTCCGTGCGCCCGCGTTCACCCCCGCGCCGAAGCCGGCGTTGGTCTTGGACTCGACGAATTCCCACCCCTTGCGAGCGCAGAGTGCGCGCGCCGCGTCCGTCGAGGCAGGGTCACGAAAGTTGTCGACGAGGACCAGTTGGGCATTGGCGGCGGCGAAATCGAAGTCGACGTAGCTGTGCTCCACCAGATCCGGTGATCCATAATTCACGACGATCACCGCGAGCAATGCTTTACTCACCGGACTCCTCCATCCAACGTGATTGCGCGGCGTGACTTACTTCACAGCGTGTCGCTATGATGTGCCCACCCGCGTTCCACCCACCCGATCGGCACCCCATGCCCGAAATCCTCGTCATCTGCACCGCAAATGTGTGCCGTTCACCCAGCGCCGCCGCCGCGCTGGCCGTCAGTCTGGCGGGCGGCGATCGCGCCGGCTGGCACGTGACGAGCGCTGGAATCCGCGCGAGCGAGGGCAGTAGCGCTTGTCCGCTGGCGCTCGACGAGGTCGAGCCGGCACAGCGCGGCGCTCTCGAGAGCCACCACGCGCAGCAGCTGACGCGCGAACTGGTCGCTGACGCTGACCTCGTCGTCACCGCAGAACTGACGCACCGGGCTGCGGTGGCCCGGCTCGACCCGCGTGCGGCGCAGCGCACTTTCACACTGCTGGAGGCGGCGCGACTCGTGCCGTTGGCGGCTCAGCGCCTCCGTGCTGAGGGTATGGACGCCGATCCGGATCTGGATGCCCTGGTCCGCACCATGCACGAGCTCCGGCCCACGCTGCCGCAGGTGTCGGGTTCGGAGCGATCCGGGTGGTTCCGACGCGGAGCTCGGATCGACGCGATGTCGCCGCTCGACATCCCCGACGGACACGGGCTCGGCAAGCGCGAGCATCATCGCGCCGTTGCAGCGTCGATCGAGGCGGCTTCCGAGATCGCACGGGGAATCGGCGCGGTGCGCGTCCCCGCCTGACCTCGTGGCCGCGCACCGCCTCGTTCCTCCGCAAGTCATCACGTGGGTCTCGCGTTGCGACGGAGGAGCACGAGGCCGAGGGCGAACGCCGTGAGCGTCGCTGACGAGTAGAGCGGACCGAACGGCAGGTTCCAGAGCGTCCGGATGACCACGTACAGGAGCACCGCGCTCGCCGCGCTGGCCCCGACGGAGCGCGCCAGCCCCCAGATCATCAGGACGAGCATCAGGCCCGCAAGCGCGAGACCCGGGATGCCGAAGTTGGCCCAGAAATCGCCAATCAGCGAGTGCAACTCGAAGCCTCCGCCGAGCAGATATTTCTCGACGTAGTTGTTGTTCGGGTCGTAACCGAGTGCTGCCATTCCCTGCTTGGCCACCGACATATCCGCCCCGTTCGGAATGACGCCGGAGCCGAAGCCCAAGGGGTGATGGGCCATCAGGGCCGCTGTGGCACCGAGCTCCGGACGACCTCCGACGAGAAGAGATCCCGAGGTGTCCAACTGCTCGACGCTTCGCGCCTGCGTCTCCTCGCCGAGATAACCGTCGAGTATCGCGGCTTGACCGACATTGAACACCACAGCGGCCGCAATCCCTGTCCCGATCAGGACGGTGAGCGCGGACTGGCGCCGACGAACTGCCGAGGGCCTCAGTTGCCACACCACGAGAAGCGCGGCCAGTAACAGGATCGCAAACGCCGAACGCGCATCGCTGACAGCAGAGATACCCGCGAGTGCGAGCAGCACCACGAGTTCGAGCCACCGCTTGCCGATCCGCTGTGCGAGCGCGAGGGTGAGCACCGAGATCGCGAGCGAGAACCCGAACTTCCAGGGGTTCGCGCTGAACTGCGACGAGTCCGGACTGATCCCGAGGGTCAGCCCCACTGCGAACCACTGAGCGACCCGGGCGTCGTCCATGAGGTCTCGGGCCCACAGCACCACCCCCATGCCGCCCGCGATCCCGAACATCGCGAGCGACACGGTGAGAGTCCGGCTGAGCGAGGAGACGTGATCAGGCGACGAGTACGCGGTCAGCCAGATTCCTGATGCGATGGCGAGCAACGCCACGGCCATCACGGGGGAAGCGCCCTGGTACCTGCGAAGGGAGGGCCACCAGCAGGGGGCCAGCAGGATGCACAAAAAGGTGCCGACATCGACGGTGAGCGGGCCGGGGATGCGCAGGCCAATGATGATGAGTGCCGCGGCCGCCACCACTCGCGCGACAGCAGTTCCTCGCTGGGTCGTCGCGAAGCTGCGGGTCGCGTCCGCCGCGGGCGCGCCCGACGCCGGGGCCGGCGCTGCGATCCCTCCGGATTGGACCGTCTCGTTCAAGGAACCGAATCACCCGCTGGGTAGACGACAGAAAAGATGCCCTGACTATACGGTGAATCGCCGGCATCCCGGACTCCCCCGTAGGTGTTACACCGAGTGCCTCTCCAGGGCAGGGTGCGGTCCATCCAGCGGCGCCGACCCTCGAAATGGGGGTCGGACACGAGCAGGCGCACCGCCCCGAGCCGAACCTTCACCTCTAACGTGAAGCTCATGGCGATGACACTGCGGCTCACCGAGGAGCGCGACCGTCTTCTGGAGACGCTCGCTGACAGCCTCCACGTCAGCAAGAACAGCGCGGCGGCGCAGGCGATCGAGATCGCTGCGCCCCGGCCCAGCCACCCCGACTTCGTGGCCGCTTCGACCGCACGTCAACTCGGCCGTTACGCTGACCTGATGACCCGACTCGCCTACGCATAACGGTGTCCGACGGGACACCCTTCGCACCCGACGCCTCGGAGTACCACTACCTGAGCGTCGATGACGTCGTGCAGATCATCGAGATCTTCACCGGCGCTCCCCTCCGGGAATCTGCTCGGGACATGGGCCTGCTCATCGGCGCCGTCGACCGCCCGGCCGTGCGATACGGAGGCCGGGACGTCTACCCGCACCTCGCCGCGAAGGCGGCCGCGCTGATGGAGAGCCTTGCGCGCCACAACGCGCTGATCGACGGCAACAAGCGGCTCGCGTGGCTCGCCACCAATGTGTTCCTCGAGCTGAACCACGCCGCCGTCCACTTCACCGACAACGAGACGTTCAGTCTCCTTCGCGAGGTCGCGCAGGGATACCTCACCACCCAGGAGCTCGCCGACCGGATCAACCAGCGGCTCGGGCCCTGGCCTCCCGTCGGCTCCTGATCAGGCGTCCAAGTACGCGCGCAGCGCCTCGTCGGCATCCCGCGGGGTGAAGCCGGTGGACTCGAGCTTCGCGAGGTCGAGCACGCTGTTGCGCGGCCGTGGTGCCGCCTGCTTGCCCGCGAAGTACTCCTCGGTGCTCACCCCGGTGACCGCTCCCGGGTCGTGACCCGTGAGCTCGAAGACGCGTGACGCGATCGCGGCCCACGACTGCGGCTCCCCCTCGCCGCTCAGGTTGTAGACGCCGTACGGTGCGCCCGAGTCGACGAGATGGACGATCCCGGCCGCGAGATCCGCGGCAAAGGTGAGCCGACCGATCTGGTCGTCGACGACCTTCGGGGCGATTCCCCGCTCCGCGAGCGACGCCATCGTGCGGACGAAGTTGGCTCCCTCTCCGATGACCCAGCTGGTGCGAACGATGTAGTGGCGGGGCACGGTCGCGACGAGGGCATCACCTGCCGCTTTGGTCTGGCCGTAGACCCCGAGCGGCGTCACCGGTTCGTCCTCGCCGTGCACCGGGGCGGTGCCGTCGAAGACGTAGTCGCTCGACACGTGGACCAGGGCGATGCCGTGCTCGGTCGCGGCGCGAGCGAGCAGGCCGACGCCGGTGACGTTCGCGGCCCACGCAGCCGAGCGGCCTGGCGGCGTCTCCGCCTCGTCCACCTTCGTGTAGGCCGCCGCGTTGACGACAGTGCCGTAGTCCTTCCAGCGCACCCGGCCGTACGCGGCAGGGTCGGCGAGGTCGAACTCGGCCCTGGTGCGGAAGTCGGCGGTGGGCAGGAGCGCCCGGAGCGCCGTGCCCAGCTGGCCACCGGCGCCGAGGACGAGCGTCTTCCGGGGAGCCATCGCGACGACGTCGGCCAGGCGCGGGTGCGCCCGGTCCTTGTCGGAGAGCTCCGCGTCCTCCAGCGGGACGGGCCACGGCACGGCCACCCTCTCGTCCGCGAGGTTCAGGAAGGTGTACTGGGCCTGCGCCTCGGCGCTCCAGTGGTCGTTGACCAGGTAGCTGTAGACGGTGTCCGGCTCGAGCGTCTGGAACGAGTTCCCGACCCCTCGGGGCACGAAGACCGCGACCGACGCGTCGAGCTCGACGGTCACGAGGCGCCCGAAGGACTCGCCCGCCCGGAGATCGACCCACGCGCCGAACACGCGCCCGGCGACCACCGACACGAGCTTGTCCCACGGCTCCGCGTGGATGCCTCGGGTGGTTCCGACCTTCTCGTTGAACGAGACGTTGTTCTGCACCGGCTGGAAGTCGGGCAGACCGAGGTCGACCATCTTCTGCCGTTGCCAGTTCTCCTTGAACCAGCCGCGCGCGTCGCCGTGGACGGGCAGCTCGAGGATGAGAAGACCCGGGATCGCGGTCTCCCGCAGCGCGAGGGCCCTGCCGTACTCGAGCGGCACTAGTGGCCCTTCGCCGAGTAGAAGGCCTCGGTGGCGTCCTTCGACGGCGCCCACCAGTCCTCGTGGTCGCCGTACCAGCGGATCGTGTCGGCGAGTCCCGCCTCGAAGTCGCGGTACGCGGGCTGCCAGCCGAGTTCGCGGCGCAGCTTCGACGAGTCGATCGCGTACCGGAGGTCGTGGCCGGCCCGGTCTGTCACGTGGTCGTACGCGTCCGCGGGCT
>Ga0066648_10000798_pt1 | contig 19371 bp, 13 predicted proteins | sample CryGeyCG12114_NA_FD_59537 | JGI IMG/M metagenome (GOLD analysis project Ga0066648, IMG submission 59537) | Groundwater microbial communities from aquifer - Crystal Geyser CG19_WC_8/21/14_NA | ecosystem: Environmental > Aquatic > Deep subsurface > Groundwater | place: USA: Utah: Grand County... | reverse complement strand
CGGCCTGAACCAGGGCGGTGGCAGTGTAGGCAACATGGCTGGCGGCAGTGCCAGTGAAGGCAAGAGCTTGGAGGATATGTTCTACCAGAAAGAGATGGAACTGTCGAAGCTGGTCTTCACCCAGCAATTTACACATGCAGTCATCTACGCATGGGTCAAGCTGAGAGAGCAAGAGATAAGGAACATCACTTGGATTGCTGAGTGCATTGCTCAGGTAAGCCCTTTCCCACGCCTCCCCAGATGCCAAGCTGACAGCCTTGCAGAACCAAAAAGACCGGATAGGAAACTACATTTCCGTTTTTTAGTTCGGCCATGGCGCTGGCAGAGCAGGTGGTCTGATCTGATCTGCCAGCATCGTCACTTCTGTATCAATCAATGCATGCGGCGCGGCGTTCCATGGTTAGCCTGGAAGACCCCGGGACATTATTCTACTGTTTGCTCTCGCCTGCTGGTGTCGATTCTTCCAGATCGGTGGTACAGGATCCAAACAGCTTTGAGGAACTTCGCACTGCTCATCTGCAATCCTTCCCTCCCAGAGATAGGCCGTTGTCTCCACCGTGTGATACCCCTTGCCACGTATGAGCCATACACACTGCGCGCATAGAAAGACTGGCGCTCCTCCGTCCATCCACGTTCCGTAGCCAGTTGCAATGAGCAGGCGCTAAAGGCGCCATAACACGAGCGCGGACGGCCACGCGGACCGGAAGCAGGGGGTGCACAGGACTATCGTCTCTTTGCCGCTTCCGTAGTCGACCTGTCCACCAGCATCCCCGTCTATACTTGGTGGTAGAGCCCTAGCGGTGGCAACCCTTGCTGTTCTGCTAGGAATCTCTTTGTCTCTCGCCTTGACGTCTACGGCGTCACTTCGCTTAAGAGGTCCCGCTGTTGCCCCGGTTCGACTTTCCTCAGAAGCGCCAATGCCTCCACATCCCACAAGCGCGAATGAGACGACCGCTCCGATGCAACCTCCTTGGGGATAGTCATTTAGTCATTGTCGTCCTGACTGCGCGTACAGGCGATGGAAAAATAGGAATTGACAGCAAGTTTGGACACTGGAGGCTTTTACATCTTCCAGGGATCTGCAACGAGAGTGCATTACCGCCGGGACGAGGACGGACGTGTGGGGGTCTCTCTCGTTCACCGCAAAGAAGCGCGCCATTGCCGCGTATAGTGGCTGACTTGGCTTGGAAGGCTTGAGAACGTTTGGTTTAGCGCGTCAGAGCTTGGCCTTCACGGCCAAAGAAGGCACAGTTCCGGGCTAAGGTCGGCACTGCAGCCACATGCAGCTTGGGGTAGAATCGGAAACCTGGAGTGTTCGACAGCAAACTTACTTGTAAGTTATGCAAGTCGTTCTTACTGAGATCAGCATGGCAAGATTCTCGCGTCCGTCTTCCGCGAAACACGTTCCGACGCCTGCGTTGTAGCCTGCAAGTCTGTCCTTGCTCCGTCAGGCGATCACGGTTTTATGCCTTCGCTTTCACCCGTTTCGCCTCTACTTCCCCTCATCCTCTCAGAAAACCACCGAGAAGCTTCCAACCAATTACGAAGAACTCGTACCGTGTCTGCGTTTTGTGTCATCTGCAAGCTGCTGACGTTAGAATAACGCAACATCTAGTGCACGAATTCGTCCGCGGTAGTCCTCGAGGTTGCCACCCCGCCCATGGATAGCTAAGCTCAGCACTTGTGGCACACGCTCTGCTAGCTTCCGCGTATCGACAGGTCTCCAGACTAGCCTTGAGCTCTACAAAGCCTGAAACGACAGCCTTCCGCCACAACGGTATCTCCCGGTCGTCGACTCACTGTTGGTTTTCGCGAACCCGACCGAGCTTCATTCTGGTTCTAGGAGTATACGCAGGATATTGAGGGACCCGAACGCGATCATCTGGACGAACTCTTTCGAAGCTACTACACATGGCCTGCACCTGGATCATTCCGGACTACGACTAACAGTCCTCGGCAATAAGGCAATTCTTCAGACTGTTCGTGCATTGCCTCTTATGGTCACGTAGTTATCCTAAGCACCAGGCGGGAAGCAACCATGGATGAGGGCTCACCTATAGCCCTCGATTTGTCATACCAATTCAACGATGACATACTCGGAGATCGTAACAATCGAAACAATCCAAACAGTATCGGAGGTTTGCCCATCAGCCATGAACCACCTGACGCGGCCCGAGGCTACAGCATTGATGGATCCCATCGTATGGGCCCCGCGCATCACCAGCACAAGGCAAGTCTCGTTAGTATCGACTCGGTGGTGGAGCACAGCACCAATTCCGCATCCGCTCCAGCTGATATGCAACAAAAGTTCGGCGGTAATGTCCACAGCACTATGGATGGCAACAATAAAGGCGAGGAGGTTGAACAGGACCAAACGCCTACGTGGAGCGAGCTGAAGACGAAAGCCGGCAAAGAACGGAAACGACTGCCTCTTGCTTGTATTGCATGCAGACGGAAGAAGATCAAATGTTCTGGTGAGAAACCCGCCTGTAAGCACTGCTTGAAAGCTCGCATACCGTGCGTGTACAAAGTTACCACTCGCAAGGCAGCCCCAAGAACGGATTATATGGCGATGCTAGACAAGCGGCTGAAGCGAATGGAAGATCGCGTTATCAGAATTCTGCCCAGTGAGGATCTACCAGACATGTCTCATAGATCCTCGGTGCGACCACCTTTGCCGGGCAGCAACTCGAAAGAGGACAAACCAAACGAGAAATCGAAGCGATCTGCCGAGGAAGCATTTGACCATGATCTGAAAGATTGGGCGAGAGGCAGGACGGGCAGTACTCAGCTCGACAATGCCGCGCGCATCAAATCGCAGAGAGACTCTGACAACAAGCTCTTCTCTGAGGGGTATGACGCACTGCCGCCCAAACATCTCCAAGAACATCTGGCTGAAGTGTTCTTCGATTGCGTGTATGGTCAGTCATATCTACTGCTGCACAAACCGAGCTTTATGCGAAAGCTGAAAGCAGATGCAGTGCCGCCTGTCCTTATACTGGCTGTCTGCGCAATATCGGCACGGTTTTCAACACATCCACAGGTCAGCACAGAACCAGCTTTTCTCCGTGGGGAGCAATGGGCGACACCAGCTCGAACAATTGTCGAGAAACGACATTTTGAACCGAACATTACAGTCTTGACTTGTATGGTCATTCTAGGTTTGCACTACTTTGGTACTTGCGAGGGAGGCTTGTCATGGTCTTTCGGTGGCCAGGCTATGCGCATGGGGTACGCATTGCAACTACACAAAGAGCTCGACCACGATCCACTAGGTCTGGCCCAGGCTGAAAGAGCAGCAGCATCTGGAAAGCCTGTGCCACAGATGCAAGAGCTTTCATTTACAGACCGAGAGATTCGACGGCGGACCATGTGGGCATGTTTCTTGATGGATACTTTCAACTCCTCCGGCAGTGAACGACCATCATTTTTAAACGAGGACTACATGTTCATCCAGCTACCGATTAAAGAGTCCCATTTTAGGATGGAAGTGCCCAGTCATACCGAAGATCTAGATGGCCATGTACCTCTGAGTCCATCACGTTCGTCTTTAGAGGACCATGAGGCAGAAGCAAAAGCTAACATGGGTGTGGCTGCGTATGTCATCCGAGCCGTGGTCATATGGAAGCGCGTGGTCCAATACCTTAACCTCGGAGGCAAAGAGAAGGATGCGCATCCGATCTGGGACCCCCTATCACAATTTGCCAACCTTCAGCGTCAGATAGGTCAGCTTAAAGCTTCTTTGCCATCGTCGCTGCAGTACAACCAGGACAACCTGCAAGCACACGTTACTGAGAGGCTGGCGAACCAATTCATCTTCCTACATATAGTTCTCGCGCAGAATAGTCTCTTCCTGCATCGGTTCGCCATACCTACGGAACCAAATACACATCGACCGTATCATCCAAACACCCCGAAACCTTTCCTGTCCACAGCAGCAACGACAGTCCTCGACGCAGCTTCAACAATATCCAAACTCCTAGCAGACAGCACGGGGCACACATTGGTGGTTCCATTCGCTGGTTACTGCGCTTATGCTAGTGCTACCGTGCATGTCTGGGGTATCTTCAGTAAGAATGTGGGACTGGAAAACTCGTCGCGAGAGAATTTGAGGCACAACTACAAATATCTCAACCGTATGAAACGCTACTGGGGTATGTTTCACTACATGACAGAAAGCATAAAGGACACGTACCGCGCTTTTGCGGATGCTGCATCGCGGGGTCAGCGTAGACAGCAGGGTATGGCGCGACCAACACCTAGTGGACGAGTCGGGAACCTCGAAAGTGGTGCGGTAGCTGCTGAACAACAATCCAGGGCTGCCAGCCCGAGGGCGGGGAACGATATAGAGGAGGACAGCACTAGGAAAAAGTCTGAAGACAAAGTCAAACTTTTCCAGTATGGTGACTGGTTCAACAAGTATCCCCATGGTGTCTCTGAAGACGAGTGGGAACAGAAACGGCTGCCGCACCGGAGCGAGACACAAGAGGGCACAGAAGCTGTCATGTCTCAACAAGCTGAATTACAGTCAGTCGAGGAGTTCTTCGCAAGCCTCTCGCCTCCTAGCAAAGCTGATGACGGTCCAAATAGGAAAAAAGCAGCTCGCAAAAGGGGGAAGAGCATGGCAGAAGAGAAGGCCAAGCAAAGAGGGTCCAATCCAGGAGAAACCAACAGGGAGCAATCTGGAAAGGCCAGGACACAATCCAAATCCGGTAGTGATATGCCGCCGCACCGACAAAGTGTCACGTCGAACAGTTTATACCCACGCTCGGATCGCACATTGACGCAATTGGACCTCTCGACATCCGAGCTTGATGTGCCCATGGCAGGGGTGTCAGCAGGTCTGCAATCAGGTCACGGTAATTCTGCATTTGACCTCACCTCGCCTACGGCCATGCTGTCTACTGCCTCGCTAGATTCACCTTACCAGTTTCCATCGATGGCAGGTCCGACCTCGAATCCTAACCAAGTACAACACAGAACACAGTCACAGTCAGGACTGTCGCCCTTCGACTATACATCTCCGAGCTCGTCAAACGCAGGCTCCAACACCAACAACGCCTCAGCCATGAACTACAACTTCAATTACAGCTCTGCCGTCCCGCAACTCGACCGGCATATGGTCTACGGCGGCTACGGCGGCGTCGACCCTTCCACATCCGGCTCTACCAATGCGCTAAACAACATCAACAACCTCGATTTCTGGAGTAACCCGTGGGAAGGAGGGGCACAAGTTGACATGGATGGATTCAACGGCTTCAACGACCCGACTTTCGGACTGAATTCGGGCACGCGCGTCATGGGAAACGAAAGGGGCAACGAGGATGACGAGCAGAAGAGACATGCGGCACAGAGGCGGCTGCAAAATCTTGGCCACACACATAACAACAGCCAGAATCAGAACATGAGTTCGACGGCATGGTTCATGCCATTCAACATCGACCCGCCGCAGCCATCGAATTTTAATACCGGGAACATACCCGGTGGACTGGAGGAGTTCGCGGAATGGGCGCCCATGGTAGATATCGAGGGATTCAATTTCTCACCGAGAGATGCTGAACAGCAACACGATGGAGGATGATATATGATGGAGGAGAAGATTATTCTGGTAGATATTGTGAAACAGGCTTCTGAGTATGTAAGAGCTTTTGTATCATTTTCAACTTGACCAACCATGCCAGATAAATGTCAAGAATAATTGAGCTTATATGACGGTCCAAGTCTTCGAAATTCCGATCGACATATGCCGGAGAAGTCATGCTTTCAACTGCGGTGGTCTCATGTCCCCGTAGAAAGTGGCTGTCAGCCAGTCCGCATGGCTATTCGCGTCGGGCCGAGATCAGACTTGAACGACGCGAGTCCAGAACAATCTCGTAGACAAGGTCACAATCTCCAGCCAGCAACTCAGGATGATCGTCGTCGTACGCTCAACCTGCCTAGATAAGTCGAAGCGTACTACAGTAGAGTAGTGACATGGAGCCTCAGGCACTCACATCAGAGCCACTTAACGCGTCGTGCCGCAACGCGTCGAACCGACCGACTTCTACTGCACAACGAAGAGAGTCAAACACACCACTGCTGTACGCTGTTCTGCCAACATGTGCAACTGTCCCTCGTGTTAAAGCCCCTCGCCGCCCGAGTCGAGTCCCGTCCCGTCCCACTCTCCCACCTGACCCTCCCCAGCCACGACCAGCATGCCACCACGAACGCTCAAGCGTCGAGCAGACGCCATCTCGCGCGCCGAAGCATCCTCCTCGTCCGAAGCAGAAGCAGAAGCAGAACCCACCACCCGCCCCCACCCAACACAACACCACTCTACACAGCAGCAACGACAACAGCGCCGGCCCACCACGGCCTCGCCCTCACGATCCCCCTCGCCGGACCCAGCCGCCCAAACGCCGACGCTCGTCAAGAAACTCGTCCGCCTGGCCCTGAGCGCCGAATACGCGCGCCAGCCGCTGCGACGCACCGACATCGCGGCCAAGATCCTCAAGTCCGACACGGGCACGACGAGCAGCCGCGTCGGGTTCCGCACCGTGTTCACGGGCGCCCAGGCCGTGTTGCGCGACGTCTTCGGCATGGAGCTCGTCGACTTGCCCGGGCGCGAGCGCGTGGGGCTGAACGAGCGGCGCAAGGCCGTGGGGCTGAAGGCACAAGCGCAGGCGACGACGCAGCGCGACAGAGACAGAGACAACAGGGACGTGGAGATGGTGGACGGTCTCGAGACGCAGACGCAGACGCAGGGCAGACGGAACGTCAAAGACCCCGTTCTCAGCGCGCAGAGCTGGATCTTGGTCAGTTGTCTGCCGGCGCCGTACCGCGCGCGCCCGGCGCTGATGGTGCCGAGCCGGGCGCCGGATCAGGCCGTCGAGAGCGCCTATGTCGCGCTGTACACGATGGTCGTGGCGTTGATGTACTTGCATACACCGAGCGGCGGCGGCGGGGCCGAGGCGGCAAGGGGAGAGGACGACGACGGCAGCGGCACCAGCACGACCGAGCCCATCTCTGATGCCAAGCTGCATCGGTACCTGAGCCGGCTGAACCTGAGCGAGTGGACGCCGATGGGGGTCGAGGGCGCGAACGTGGACAAGTTGCTGGCGCGGATGGTGCGCGAGGGCTATGTCGAGAAGAGGAGGGAGACGAGTGGCGGCGAGGAGGTGGTGGAGTGGGTTGTGGGGCCGAGGGGCAGGAGGGAGGTTGGGCGCAAGGGCGTCGCGGGGCTGGTCAGGGGCGTGTATGGGTTCGGGGTGGATGGGAGCGGGCTGGGGCTGGAGATGCCGCGGGCGGACGATGGGGACGAGCAGGAAGAGGGCGAGCAGCATGCGCGCAAGAGGAGGCCGGTCAAGATGGAGAAAGATGAGCTGGAGGCCAGGCTGAAGAGGACGCTGGGCGATGGCGTTGCGCTGAGGGGCCAGCAGCAGAATGGAGCCGCGGATCCTGGGGACGAGCACGATGAGAACCGACGTGAACTCAACGCAGATGCTGACGAGAGAAACGGTCCCAGACGCTCAGGCCGGCGGAGACGTGACCATGACGACGAAGCCAACGGATGAGTGATGGACGATGAACATGAATATTAATATGATACCCCCCCTTTGTAACAAAAAGTGTCTGGCTGGACCTGCCTGCCCGCCTGTCGTGCGCCGAACCATGCATGGCACGATGGCTACGGTCCAGATACTTCTCCTCCTCCTCCTGCTAGGCCGCGGCTCTGAAGATGCTGCTGCTTCTCGCTGACCACCTGCTAGCCGGTGGCGCAGTATAGGAGAAGGACCCTGCTGCTGCTGCTGCTGCTGCGTTCAAATGCTGACGATCCACTAGCTAGCTATTTCCAGACGCCAGACACTTCGCGTGCGCGGGAAGACGAGCACGAGCACTAACAGACAGACAGCTTTGCATCATCTCCTGCCGCGCGGATCGGGGCGCACACACATGCAGACGGAGCATCGCACGAGTCAGAACACTACCAAATGACGACAGCTACAATACTGGAAAAAAAAAACGGCGTGTGCCTGGACATGATAGACAAGGTCTCTGTTCGCAGTGGAGTTGTCACAGCAAGCTATCTCTTCCTCGAGGTAGGTAGATACGCACGCACGCGGCAGTCGCCTCCTGAGCTCGGCGGCAAAAAGCGCGCGCGAATGTCGATGCTATCTATGTAACGCCGCGATATGCCACATTTCCGCGCCCGCTCGCTCGCTTGCTAGCTAGCTAGCTAGCCAACTGGTCTATCTGTACAGTGAGCAGGCCGCGTATCTCGTGCATCATGCTCGCCTCTAAATGCGTCGTAACTGGTATCTAGCTCGTCGTCATGTCTGCGAGCTTCGGTCGAATTTTTTTCGGTTGGGTCCAAGCCAGCTCGTCTGTCTCGAGCTGGGACTTTTGTGTCCTCGTGCTCGCGTTCGTTCTTGGGTTAGTTGTGACGGGTTCAGCCAAAGGGGAAGCCGCCTCGACCGCCGCCCATGCCGGGCCCGCCACCACTTGAGAACGAAAAGCCGCCGGGGAAGCCTCGTTGGCCTTGGCCTTGGCCGCCGCCCATACCGCCCATGCCACCGTTCATCATGTTGAACAGCATTTCCGGGTCGATCTGGACACCGCCGCCCATGCCACCGCCCATTCCACCGCCGAACGGGTTGCCCCCCATGCCGCCGCCCATGCCGCCCATGCCGCCCATGCCAGGCTCCATCAGGTCGGCGCCAGAATCGAAGATCTGCCTCTTCTGCGGATCGAGCAATATCTCCTTGGCCTCGAGACAATCCTTGAACTGCTCTTCTTTCTCCTTGTCGCCTTGAGTCTTGTCGGGATGCAGGACGGCGGCCTTCTTTTTGTACGCTCGCTCGATCTCCTTGTCGCCGGCATCCTTGGACACCCCCAAGATTTTGTACCAATCTTTCCTCTTCGACTTCTTGAGCTCGAGCTCTGCCTTTTGGAGCTCTTTTTGGATCTCGGCGTCGCCTGGGTTGTCTTCTGCCAGGGCCTTCAGGTCCTTGACAGCTTGTTCCCAGTCTCCTTGCTCTCCTGTGATCTTTGCCCGCGTCTTCTTGGCCTTGGTGTAGGTGGGGTCCAGCTTGAGCGCCGCGTCACAGTCGTCTTTTGCTTGGTCAAACTGGTCGATCTTCGACCGCGCAAGGGCTCTGTTACCAAGGATCTTGGCGTTGGTGATTCTGTTGTTAGGGTCGATCGATAGCGACTCGCCATATGCAGTGACTGCCTCCTGCCACTTGCCGCGCTTGTACAGATCGTTTGCTTCGTTCTTGGATCGCTCCAGCTTCTTCATCATGCGCAAGCAATCCCGTGCATCTGACATGTCCGGGTCGAAGGAGAGGGCTTTGCGAAAACAGTCTTCTGCTCGTTGATAGTCTGACTTGCCAGCACCTTTCTCGTCTTTCAGGTAGAATGCTCGGCCCGCGAGCGTCATTGCTTCCGCGTCCATGGGGTTGTCGCGCATCAGCGTCTGAGCAATACCCTGCACTTCACCAAGCGCGTTGGAGGAGCCGATTTTGAGGTTTGCCTTGGCACGCAAGACCTGCCACAGTCGAGGCATGGGGGTGCCATATCCCAGCGTCTGTTTTGCTTGGTCGATGCTCCACAGGGCCATTCTGCCATCTCCGTCGGGGGCGTTGATCTGTTTCTCGGCCGTCTCGATTGACTGCTTGGCCTTTCGAGCAGCGCCGGTATCGGTGGCCGACACGTTGGGGATCCTCGAATAGAGCGAGAGGGCATCGTCGGGGCGACCCAGGGAGGTGTATATTCTTGCTAGCCTGTGCAGGATCTTGTCATTCTCCGAGTCGAGTCTGTTGGCTTGTAGGCAGTCTCCGAGGGCAGCTTGGAACTTGTTGTCGGACATGTAGGCAGCGGCGCGGTTCGACAGGTAAGTCGGGTTCGAGGGCTCGGCCTCAATAGCTGTGCAGCAGTCAGTCAGTGTCAAGGGCCCAGTCCATGTCCGGCACGTGCTCACCTTTGGTGTACTCGACCACCGCGCGGCCATAATCCTTAGCCTTGAAGAACTTGTTGCCAGCGGCTTTGGCAGCCTCAGGATCCATCTTCGGCTGAGTGTTGACTCGGTGCGGCGGTGGTGGGGGCGACATGGTGTCTTCTCTGGAGTGGTCGCCGTTGGTCTGAGCCTCGGATGACGGAAAGGCACCGGGGGTGTTGTCGCCCGGGGTGGGCGGCTGCGAGTGTGGGCTTGAGCCGGAGTCGGCCTGAGCCTCACTGCTGGCGTTGTCGCTCATGTCGACGTCGAGGTGGGTGGGGGAGCGTTTTTCGTCTCGCGCCAGGCGTGCACTCAGTCTTCGCAGGTCTTCAGGTGGCAGGTTGAGAGGATGTTCGTCCTGGTTCTTACTCTTGCGTCGGGCCCAAGTCTTTTTTTCGGGAGATCGCGACTTGGTCTTCTGCATGAACGCAAGGAAGTTTGGGTCGTCAAAGCGTGGGTCACTGGCGTCGTCCGAGTGCGTCGAGTGTAAATTCGCCTCGCACGCAGCCTGGAGATTTTGGAGATTTTCTTCCGTCAGCGCTATGCCCGCGTTGCGATGACTGTTGCCGTTGCCGCTGCTGGTGTTTGTGTTTCTTTTTCTGTGGCTGCTCCCTGCCGGCCTTTGCACTTCCTGGTCCCCCTCGTCAAAGAACAGTGGAGTGGCATATGCAGTTGAACGCTGGGATCGGCTTGGTGCTGAAAAGTAATCGCTTGGCTCAGCGTATGAGGGCCCGCGGTGCCTGTCATCGATGCTACTGAAGTTTCTCGATTTTCGGGCGGGTCCTTTGCGTTGCCACTGGCTGCTGTTAGGCGGAGCGTTGGCCGGCGGAGCCATGGTTGGCGCCTTAATCCCGGCGCTGCTGGCCTGGGATGTGCTGGGTTAGACCAACTTGCTCTGGCCGAGAAACGGGACTGTTACACCGTCATTACCGCACTCTTACCGCACTCGAGGCATTGCTGCAAGGATGGACCGAGGTGCTCACGTCTACGCTGCAGCTGTTGCCCTCGTACTCAGATCTTCGCAGCCACTGAGCGTTTCAGACAGAGCTGCCAAGCCGCATACGCCCGTCCAAATGTCCGCAAAGGGTGAGCCAAGGCTAAAAACAATTTGAAGTGATGGTTTTGTAGCAAGCAATGTGTTCCCTAGAAGGTGAAGATATAACCATACCGCCATCGCCAGCATCTTCTTGCACTACGCGATCAGCATGTCAGCAAATCCGGCAAATTAATGGCCAAGGCACGTCGGTGAGCGAAGCTTATCGTCCCAGCCGTGAAAGGCCGTTGTAAAGACCGGTAAAATGCAGCTCGCGTCGGTCGAACGACTCTCGAACAGCTTTTTATCGATCTAGTTTCGACCTCCACCGTCCATAACACAGCACCATGAATAGGTAGGAAAGCATGTTCCATCGAACCAGCAGCTCTCCCAGCCAAGATGTGATAAGACCAACATCAGCGGGATCGCACCCCTACCCCAACGTCCATCTCCCGCCGAGCACAGATCCTCCTTCACCATCAAATCCAGCCAAGCAAGCAGTATGGCTCATCTTCGGCGCATCAGGCCATATGGGCCGCTCGCTGGCAAATTCCGCCATATCACATGGCGACAAGGTATGCGCAGTGGGCAGGCAGCTGCAAGACACTCACCAGTCCATGCAAGACTGGTACCCAGGCCAAGAGAGCTGCTACCAGGGCACCTTGTGCGATGTCCGCATGCGGGACTCGGTCGAGGCCGTCTTCGAGAAGGCACTGAAGCGCTTCGGCGACATCGACGTTATCGCCATCTGTCATGGCTACGGCGTCATCGGCGCGTGTGAGGACCAGGATGAATGGGAAATCCGCAACCAGTTCGAGACCAACTTCATGGGAACGCTCAATGTCATCAAGTCGTCTCTCCCGTACTTCCGCGGCCGTGAGGACGGCCGATACCTGATTTTCAGCAGCACTTCTGGCGCCTTGGGAGTGCCCGGTCTCGGCCCCTACTGTGCTACGAAATATGCCGTTGAGGGCCTGGTCGAATCAATGCTGTACGAGGTCGACCAATTCAACATCAAGCTCACCCTCGTCATATCGGGACACCTGAGACGGGACGACCGTGGACAGCCGGCTTCTCCGGGCCCAGTGCGGTATGAATCTGCCAACGGCGCACACACAGCATCAGGCAAGAAATACCAGCATTTCCGCGTACTACGTCCCTCGCCGCACTACTCTTCGCCCGATTCTCCGGCGTCGCACGCCCAGCGCATGCTTCAGTGGATCGGTGACAACCAGCCGACGAGTGCCGTCAAGGCCGCGGAATTGTGCTGGCAGCTCGGCCATTGTTCCTATCCGCCCTTGAGGCTGTTGCTGGGCACCTTTGCCGTCGAGAGCATCAGAGACAGGTTGAAGAGCATCATTGAAGAGATCGAGGACTGGAAGGAGCTGCACTTTCCACCAGTCGATGGCATGGAAGGTGCAGACGAAGACTCCACGCTAAAGGAAGACGAGCAGGAGCAGGAGGAAAATGACGACGTGTCGGTCGCTGCGAGGCCGTCTGCCAATGGTACAGATCGTCTTCGCGGTGATGAAGCAGCGGCCACGTTCTACTAGCGTCATGGCCTAGATTATGCTGATATGAGCGACAAGAGACTGGGGTCCGACTTTGCTGGGGAGTGAAGAGTAAAGTCGATTCAGCTGTGAATCGCATTAAAGTCTACATGCTGCATGTACGAAAGCGCCCAACGCGGGCCATGGGCATCAGCCACGGGCATCAGTCCCAGCAACCACACAGACGCTCTTTCCAACAGCTCTAATAATGATGCTTGCGCACCGCCAGGCATGCAGCGCTTCCCCCAATATCCAAATCACTCCTCCCTAATGCTCAGACGGATCGCGCGTGACCATACGCATGTGGTCATCTTTTGTACAATGAATTTGCCCCTCTTACAGTATGATCCGTTGATGGTCGTTGCTACCGAATGGCTTGCCACAGTTCGGGCACTTCCTCGACCGTAGCTGAATGACCTTGTCCACGCAATTGTGGCAGAAAGTGTGCCCGCAAGTCTTGATGACGGTATTCTTGAGTTCCTTCCTGCATACCGTGCAATACGCAAACTGTCGGAGAAGTTCATGTTCCTCCGATTGCGCACCCTTGCTCTTCCATGCTTCCAGGCTTTTGCGCGTGTCGGCCAGAGACGTTTTCAGGCCTTCTGCCTCGACTTCAGCAGACCTGCAAGCACTCGAGACGCTGCTCAGCTTCGCGTCCTTAGTTGACAGACTATTCCGTAAGTCGGTGACTTGTGCATTGAGTCTTGCAATTTCGGACGCCTGAGTTGTGCTCTGTTTTGCAGCCGTATAATGTTCGTGGGTCTTGGTGGTCAAGGCAGATTTCACTTCTGCCAGTTGCTTCTCCAGATTCGTCAAAAGAGACCTAGAGACTGCTTCTGCCTCTTTCAATTGTGATATCACTTCGGATGATTTTGTCGTTTGCATTCTTAGAGTGCGCACTTCCAGGTCACGCGTTTCTTTGCTTTTCATGGCTGCAAAGTATTTCTGATCTGCCTTGGCCTTCTCGGCGGATAACTTGGTCGTCTTCTCTTCCAGCGCAGTATAATCGGCGACCTTTTGACTGGCCAGTCTCTGTGTCTTCTGGTAAGCACTGGACATGGACTGGAGCTCTCCATTCATCATGGAGTACTTTTTCTCGAGCTCCTGAAATTTGGCACGCAAGTCGTCTGCATTCATCGAGTCCAGCTCGGATGAAAGGGCCATCAAGTTGCCAGCCTGTGCGGTCAGTCGCTCGTTCTCCGACTCGAGGGCTTTGATTCGGTCCTCGTGAGCAGAAGATAACTCCTTCAGCTTCCGCAAAGACTCTGTTCTTTCGTCCAAAGACGCTTTCTTGACTGCCTGGTCGGCCAGTAGCTCATCTCGATGATTTCTTACACGAGCTAAGTCTGTTTGTGTTTGCGACAGGGTGGACTCCTTCTCGGAGATGAGGGTGCTACTTTCGCTCTCGAGCTGCTCCTGATGCTTGCTTTGTTGAGACTGGAGTTTGCCAATCTCTTCCCGCAGTTGGGTCGAGCTTGCCTCCAAATCATTAAGCTTCTTTACAGCATCATCGTGCTGTACCTTCAACTGCTTGTATAGTTCGGTCTTGGAGTAATCGTCATCGGTGAACATGGTCGATTTTGTGGTTAGTTCCGTCACCTTGGTGGCAAGTTGGGCGTTTTCCTCTTCGAGTTTAGCAATTTGTTCCTGCTGCTTTCCATTGACAGCAGCGGTCTTGTTCACTTGTGCTTCGAGTTTCTCCAGGTCCTCGCTGAGCTCGGCGACGCCATTTGTTTGGCTTTCTTCTCGTTTGACCGAATTGGAATCCTCCTTAGCATGGCCGGTGGCTCCCATCAGCATACCCTTGTCCAGCTTTGCAGCAGTGACACTGCGCGCACGGTCGAGCTTCTTCTCAGCGACCATGTAGCGCAAAGAGGCGTTCTGTAGACGTTCATCAAGATCACTCGTCTCTGCGCGCAACTTTTCGAGCTCAGCCAGATGTTCCTTTTCCGAGGCCAGCAGTCGAGTGAATTTGGAGTGCAGTTCTGCCACGTCCGGGGTGAAGTCTTTCGATCTAGTGGACAGACGGTGGACGAGTGACTGGATACTCGCGGCGTGGCTTTGCAGGTGCTGCTCGAAATCCTTCTGATCTGTGAACTGTAAAGCGGAGGGCGCCGAGTCTACATCCATGGAATCCTCCTCTTCTGGCATTAACAGCTTGACCTCGTCAATGAATTGTCTTAGCCAGGCATCGATGGTCCTGAGATGGTCATCATGGTCGCGTGCCTTCTTGCGGCGCTCTGACAACTGACTCTCCAGGTCTTTGACAGTTCGCTTGTATTCGCCGACTTGTCTCAAGAGTGCGTCTTTTTGGACTTTCTAGAAAGGAAGGTGGTATCAGCCATCGATCGGGGTAGGAGATAGGAAATGTTCATACCTCGAGGTCGTCTTTCCAGGGCATATCATCATCTCGATGGCTTTTGCCTGCGCCATTGGCCGAGGTGGCTTGTTTCTTGGAGGGATGTGTCTGGTCCTGATGATCATTGAGTGGACGCTTGCGATCCTCCATCTTGATCAGGCTGGATTGCGAGTGCAGAGAGGAAGGGGCTGAGGCTTGAACGGCCGTCATGAATACGGAAAGGCCAAGCAGTACAACGTGTCGATAGAGGCGGGTCTGTTGTTGACATTGAGCCGATGCAGGATTACCAACGTGACATTGAGAAGCGAGAGTGGGTGGTTCGATGGCGAGTGAAACAAGTTGAAGTGTCGTTGGTAAAATCCGACATGTTCAAGTCCTCCCCAGTCCTGCAAGTCCTTCCTGCAGCTTCTTCCGCATTGCAGCCGCAATGCTTGGCGTCAGGCATCAGGCACCAATCCAACACTAGGACAAATATATTCTAGCGTCTTGAAGCGCGGCTGCGGGGGAGACACTACTTGTCACCACTGGTGACTGCCGTTATGTTCTGCACATGCTCATTCCATTTCACTGTCACCTACCCACGTAGCATTTCCTGGTGGTAGTGAAGATTGTCAACGATGCCAGATCAAATCCTCATACCATGTCTTCCTTCAGCTCGGTGATCAAAAAGCCTGGTGCCAAAGTTGCGCCAAAGGTCGCGCCGAGACGAAATATCGTCCGCAAAGTTCCTCAGCCTTCGTCCACTTCCAATGTGACACCTACTGTAGTGCCTGAACAACCAGCCAATACGACAGAACCAGAAACTCTCCAAGCTCCTCAGGAGGCCAGTGTAGAGCATGTCGAACCCCATGTGCCAGAGCATGTTGAACCCCAAACGCACCCGGCCGAGCATGTCGAGCCACAGACGCACCCAGTCGATGGCACTGTGAGACCCGATGACGATGGTGCTGGACCACAGACCGATACCCCCACAGAGTCTTCGAGTGGTCCGAGACCAGATGGCGGTGCTGAACCACAGAATCATATTCCTACAGAGCCTTCGAGTGATGTGAGACCAGACGACGCTGCTGAGACACAGAGCAACATTCCTACAGAGTATTCGAGTACTGTAAGACCAGACGGCGGTGCTGAACCGCAGAATGATATCCCTACAGAGCCTTTGGAGACCGTGAGAACAGACGAAGGTGCTGAACCGCAGAATGATAGCCCTGCAGAATCTTCAGTAGATGCAACTCAGACACTCTCAACATCAGAGACGACTGCTCCTGAACCGACATGGGCGCCAACTCCGAACTGGCCCGCTCAGAAAGATAGGCCCGAGAGAAATACCCGGACTCCCAACCCACCTCCAAGGCCGACGACGTCAAGCAGTGGTGCTCGAACAGACCCAGCAAGCCCGACCCGACCTAGTTCGAGCACAAGCCACTCTTCTGCCTCGCCAGAAACACCTCGATCAAAGAGCAAGAGGAAACAGCCACCGAGAGGAAGTGCACAGGTTATTCCCGCTCAGCCAGCCGTTTTGACCCCCCCTACCACCCAGCCATCTCGCAGCCCAACCCAAGAACGTCCTCCTTCAGTCTCACAACGTGCCCAATCCACTGCCTCCCAGCGCTCAGAAGCTGAGGAGGCTTTGGATCGAATCAACGCTCAGCTGCAAAGAGTCGGTGACATAGCGGCTGCCATTGCAAGGGGTACTCCTGCCCCTGACATTTCGCTTCCGGATGCAGACGACATCGCAGAACACTCCATTGATCGCCCTCCACCACGGAAGAGGCGGAAGAAGGACAGTGCAGTGTCACAAGCCATCCAAGATCAGGCCGCCGAGGTCGTCGCCAATGCTATGGGTCACCCCGAAATTGGGCCTCACAGACGCCGGAATGCCACGCCCGAGGACGCTGAAGAGTACGAGATTGAGGAGGAGAGTACCACAATGTTCGACCTCTGCGATGAGAAGCATAAATATGGCAAAACTTCCGAGATAGAGAAGCAGATGAAAGCCAACTGGCAAGAGATCCTGAAACGCCGGAAGGAAGACGCTGCAGAAAGACTGGCGAGAAATATGGCAGGTCGGCGTGGAAAGAACAAGATGCAGATACCTGAAGAGACGGGAACTAATGTCGGCGATGTGCCAGATCTGGTCATTCAGGATGGTCAAATTGTCGTCTCGTCTCGTGAAATAGACCGACAAGCTGCCACAAGCACAATCGCCAACGCAGTTCTCGAGGATGAGGTCAGAGACGATACTGATATCTACAAGCGCATCAACAGCAGTACTGTTGGTCCTTCGCGCTCCCAAATAGCTCCTGGCCAGCAATGGGACGACCTTAGTACCGACTTGTTCTATCAAGGCTTGAAGATGTTCGGTACAGACTTCAAGATGATCAGCAACATGATTCCAGGGAAGAACAGACGCCAGGTCAAGCTGAAGTACAATGCCGAAGAAAGATCAAACTGGGCCAAAGTACAGCGATGCTTGAGTCAAAAGCAGGAGGTCAACCTGGATGCCTACGCCACAATGACCGGACTCGAGTTTGGCAGTGTCAGCGATGTTTACAAAAAGATGGAGGACGACGAGAAGCAACTGCGCGAAGAAGACGAGCGCCGCAGGCGAGAAGAGGGTATCATCTCACAGCAACAGGACGAAGACGGTGACGGTGAAGCCGACGTACCTCTACCGTCGATTGAAGGACAAGATGGTGAGGCTGCCGCCGCCGATGCAGATGGCCAGCTTGATGCTTCTGGCGAGCGCCAGAGTACTACCGCGGCCAGCCGGGTTGGTTCAACCGTAACAGGCCGACACACTGCACAGCCTCAGGCTACCAAGAAGAAACAGCAGAGTAAGAAGAGTACAACGGCTTCGAAGAAGGGCCGCCAGGCCAATGCTAAGAGCAAAGGCTTCGAAGGTGTGGAGGAGAGGCTGGGTGATGCGACTGAAATTAGCATCCCGGGTGCCTAGACACTGTCAATACTGATCTCAGAGTATGAATCGTGCTTTTGAGCTAGTCAAGGTGGCCTTCGTGACACGATGGTTTTACACACGATACCCAATAAGGATCTGCTTTTGCTCCCAGAACCCGTGTCGTCGATTGTCCATATCTCCGATTGACCAAGAATATCAGATATTGGAGAAAACGCTTGTGTACAAACAACAAGGTCGAGTCATATCATCGCATCAATGTCGCCTGCTTTGAAGCATGTGACCGATACCACAATCATCATCCACAAATCAAGCAGCGTTCCCACCTGGTGAATCCTTTCATCGCTCAAATCGAAATGTACACTAAGTTATCTACATGAAAAGCCGGCAGATGATACTGAACCGTCCCACTCAACTGTCTCTGACGTCCTCACCACATCACGCCCAGTTCAACCCAATCCGCACGACGACCCACCCGGCCCACTACACCCAACATGACCTCTCCCTCCTCCCCTCCCAGACCCTCCCCACCGCCTCCAAACCCGCTTAATCCTCTCCCCCCTTCTCTTCCTCTTCGTCTTCCCCCTCCGGATTCGGCCGCACCCTAAACTCCGTCTTGGCCGTCTCGCGCCCGCTCGCGTCGCGCGTGACCGCCTCGTACACGCCGCGCATCTCGCCGCTCTGCTCGATCCACAGATCCTTGAACGTCAGCTCGCGCGTGCGGTTGATGCTCTCGATGGCGCTGATGCGGTCGAGCGTGGCCTGCAGCATCTGGTCGAAGCCCGGCTCCGCGCAGATCTGCTTGAAGGCGTTCATCATCGGCACGCTGTCGGCGCGCACGTTGGCCGAGCTGTCGATTGTGAAGATGTTGGCGTGGTCGTACTGGGGAGGGAGAAGGGGTGTTAGTCAGTAGGCGGTGTGGGGTGGGGGCAGGTGTGATTGGTTGAGGGGTTGGAGAAGGACGAGTCGGGACTGGACTGGACCGGACCTACCTGTTCGATAAAGTCTGCTCGCGTCATGATATTGCGCGCTTCGTGCAAGGGGAACGAGGGCAGGATGTGGCCGATCTCTGGGTCGTAGGGGTTGTCCATTTCTTTGGCCTTTTCGACGAGCGCTTTGGCGAGGACTTGGGCGCATGAGGCGAACTTCTGCTGGTCCATTACGTCGCTGGGTGCGCGTTAGTATTGTATCCCTGCGGGGAGGAGAAGGAGGTGAGCTGGCTGGCTGGCTTACTCGTCCATTGTTTCGCCTAGAATGCCGCAGCGGTTGAGGAACCATGTTTTCTCGTTCTGGCCAATCAATTTAGCCATGCTGAGCATGTCGTGGGACTTTGCGACGCGGGAGAGGAAGTTGATGCGGCCGCCGACGAGGTCGTAGATTTCGGAGAGCTGCTTTTTGTCGGTCTTTTCTTGAGGAAAGTAGCGCGATCGGTAGCTTGTGAGGGCGGCGATGGCCTTTGGTTTTGGCAGGTCGCGGACTGTGATGACTTCCATGCGGGTTGCGTAGGATTTGAGGCGCTCGTAGACCCAGTAGTCGTCG
>Ga0066648_10000795_pt1 | contig 19400 bp, 14 predicted proteins | sample CryGeyCG12114_NA_FD_59537 | JGI IMG/M metagenome (GOLD analysis project Ga0066648, IMG submission 59537) | Groundwater microbial communities from aquifer - Crystal Geyser CG19_WC_8/21/14_NA | ecosystem: Environmental > Aquatic > Deep subsurface > Groundwater | place: USA: Utah: Grand County... | reverse complement strand
CGCGGCCAGGTTACAAGCAGAAGAGGACCGGAACGCACGCCCTACGAGAGGAGGTGCGCCTCGAAAGGCGGCTCCTTCGAAAAAGAAGAAGACGTCGCGCAAGAAAACTGCCAGCAAAGTCACAGGCTCGGACGATTCTGACGTTGACGATGAAGGTGGTACCACGCGCAAAGTGAACCGCAATACCGGTTTCCACAAGCCAATGAACCTGTCAGCAATAGCCACTGACTTCTTCGGCACGCCACAGGTAGGGTGTACGTACGCTCAGTGTAAGCTCTTGCTAATAAGCACTTAGCTATCTCGACCACAGGTGACGAAACAGGTCTGGGCGTACATCAAATCCAACAACTTACAAGACCCAAGCGACAAGCGGTTCATTGACTGCGACGAGAAGCTCAAAGGTCTTTTGAAGCAAGATCGTGTGCAGATGTTCCAGATGACAAAGATACTGAATACGCACATGTACAATCCAGAGGAATGAAGCTTGGTTCAAGTCATGCATAGGCATAGATCAGCAGCTTCTACGTCGGCATGAGCAGACACAGGATCAATCTCGACAGCTATCATGACCCATGTGAAAACGATTGGTGCACTGGAGCGTATACAAATCCATCCAAGTTGGCGCGGCAGGCGTCGCGGAGAATTAACTCCTGTTCTTATAGCTGTAGGAAGTGACCTGCAGGTGTAGCTTCTGTCGTCATCCTTTGCATTCACTACCTAGCTTGATCCAGACATCTCAGGGACTACTAAGATGAGGTAGTTAGGTAATCATGCACGACGATGCTGGATGAGTCGAAGCTGTGAAATCCAGTGGTCTGCAGCCAATAACCTTCACGCTGGAGTCATCGTGCACCCCTGACAGGGTCATTCTCAGAGTCGAGGCGCCAGGCATTTGTGACTAGCGGCAACCCCCACCGTTCAAGTAGTAGTAATGATCGGCTCTGCAGCCCTCAGTGCACGTCAATAATCAATAATCTCTACTGCGGTGAAGTCATTCTCCGAAATACACAAGACTCGTCCGCTTCAACCACCACAACGTGCAGTCGCTTCCACCAATATCCGAGGCACACGCAGATAGCAGCATGGAAGACACGGTCGGTACACCAACATCACCCAGTGCGCGAGGCAGAGGTCGAGGCCGACGTGACAGCAACGGCAGCTCACAGCCAAGCAACCCTCACAGAGGTCGAGGTCGTGGCAGAGGCAGGGGAGGTCGCGGGCGTGGAAGAGGCCAAGACAACAATATCCCTGCCAACCTTGGAAGGCCACCTGGGGGCAGCTTCGGTGCTCGTCTGACTGAAGCTGCCCCTCAACAACCCCAGGACGGTGCTGCGACTGGTACACAGCAGCAGCTCGAAGACACCGCTGCTGGTATGCAACCCATCGAAAGGAAACAGTCCATTGGAACAGAAGACTCGGAGGTCTGCTTCATTTGCGCCAGCCCCATAGACCATCTGTCCATCGCGCCCTGCAACCACCAAACCTGCCATATCTGTTCCCTCAGGTTGAGAGCGTTGTACAAGACCAGAGCTTGTGCTCATTGCAGAGTAAGTCAACTACCTCTTTCAGACGCCGGCAGCTGCTAATGTCAACCAGACCGAATCTCCTTTCGTCGTCTTCACCGATTCGCCCGACAAACGATTTCAAGATTTTGCCGAGAACGAGTTCGTCAAGATCGACTCCAACTTGGGCATCAAGTACGAGAAGAACGAGATCCTCGAAGACACGATCCTGCTGTTGAGGTACAACTGTCCTGACAGAGATTGCGATGTTGCCTGCTTGGGCTGGCCAGATCTACACAGACACGTCAAGTCAAAGCACGGCAAGACCATGTGCGATCTGTGCACGCGGAACAAGAAGGTCTTCACCCACGAGCACGAGCTGTTCACTTTTGCCGAGCTGAGGAAGCACGAGAGATATGGAGACGACAATCCAGGCGCCATCGACCAGTCGGGCTTCAAGGGTCACCCAGAATGTGGCTTTTGTCGACAGAGGTTCTACGGAGATGACGAGCTGTACACTCATTGTAGAGAAAAGCACGAGAGATGTCACATTTGCGACCGAAGGAATGGTGGTAGGAACCCCCAGTACTACCTGAACTATCAAGAGCTAGAGAAGCACTTTGCATCAGACCACTTTGTCTGCTTGGATGCCGAGTGTCAAGCAAACAAGACGAACGTCTTCGAATCAGAAATGGACCTCAAAGCCCACCAACTGTCAGAACATCCCAACGGCCTATCGAAAGACGCCAGGCGGGATGCTCGCTTGATTAATCTCTCCGGCTTCGACCAACTACGACAACCATATCAACCCCAGCGTGGTGGCCGTCGTGACCGCGATCGAGACACTCGCGGTAACGGGCGGGGTAGAGACCCGAACGCAGAGCCATTACCTGTGTCTTCAGCTCAACCTCAATCAAGAGCAGAACTCGCATACCAACGCCAGGTGGCAATTCAATCCTCACAGTCGGTCAGCAACAGGACCTTTGGTGGCCAGCTGACTCAACAAGCTCAACCCTCCAGGCCTGCTCAGCAAGCAGCCTCACCACGACCTCAACAAGCTCAGCCTGTACCTGGTTTCGACAACCTTTCTATAGATACTGCAAACATGACACCTCAAGAGCGAGCCCGCCATGCTCGTCACGAAGCCGTCACCAAGCGAGCTACAACACTGCTGAAAAACGATGCCACCAAGCTGAAGATCTTCAGAGACCATGTCTCTTCCTACAAGTCCGCCAAGACTTCCGCGCCAGACCTTATAGATGCCTTCTTCTCCCTCTTCGACTGTTCCTCTTCCGACCTCGGCAAACTCATCCGCGAACTTGCCGATCTTTACGAAGACGACTCAAAGCGTCAAGCTCTCCTAGAAGCATGGAACAGCTGGCGAAGCATCAATGAAGACTATCCCTCCCTCCCCGGACCCAGCGGCGCCCTCCCTGGCATGCCTTCGTCCTCCAACCCAGGTAGCTACTCCAGTGCAATAAACAGCCACACATCTGCCAACCTCGCCGCCAACCTCGGTGCAAACGTCACTTCCGGCCGCCGCGTCCTAAAACTCAAATCCTCAACCACACAATCTCGTAACGCCGCAACCACAGGCGCCGCAGCCCGAGCTCTAAACAACCCCGAAGCTTTCCCCGCGTTGTCCTCTGCCCGCTCCCAACGGCCCCAAGGCCACGCCCAAGCATCGTGGTCGGGCTCTCAGCCTCAAGTGACATCCACACACCTCTCAATCCAGCCTCAACCCCGCCCCACCCCACAGATCGCCAACCAAAGCAACAAAGCCTCCCTGCCACCAACCATGACCCAACGCCGAAACGACTCCCTCTTCCCCTCCCTCCCCAAAGCCGCCAAACCAAATGTCATGATCTCAGGCTTCAACACACGTGGCAGCGGCCGTCTCGGCGGTAGCGGCCAGAATTCTGGTGCCAGCACACCGAGGACGACGACGCCCTGGGGCGCGAGTCCGACGCCAGGCGAGGCGCAGGCGGCCCTTAGTGCCGTTGCGGATGGAGAGTCCCAGAGCGACGGGCTCGGAAAGGGCAAGAAAGTGCAGGGCAAGAACAAAAAGGGGCAGACGCTGAATTTGAGGGAGTATTTGTCGTAAGACAATCGATGCTCCAGTAGTCTTGCGATGGGTCTGGACTGCGGCGTGTTGTGCTGTGTTGTCTTATGTTATCTTACTCTGGAGCGTTGCGAATGAATGAATGAACGACAAACATACATGATGACGGTACGAGAAGACGATGATGTCGACAATAACATGCACGTCTCGCACGTTTCACACTTCCACGAACAGAGGCTGCAGCCTCTAGCTGGCGGCTGTCCGCTGCAGTGGCGGAGGATGGTTATCGTCCAGCTAGCCGGTACAATAACAGCACTACGCCAAGCCAAGACACCATCAGTACTGGTTGAGTAATCGATCGAGTGAACGTATTGACCGATACGCGCTGCCAAGCTCATGCGCGCGCCGGCAAGGTGTCTTTTGCCCCTCTAGGTCCGCCTCATCGAGTCGGACGGATCTTGTGGACAGTTGCGGTTGTTGGTGGGTGGAGGGTTTAGCAATGTTGCATATGAAAGCGCGTACATTGCTCGAGACAGTAGGTCTTACTATGATTACCAGCTCAGTACCGCGGCGTTAGAGTAAGGTGTCATGTCACGTCCGACCTTCACTAAAGACAAAAAACATTCGTTGTAATTAATTTGCCACATCCGTTGAGTACCTAGCTAGGCGCGGCGCGTCAGATGATGCCCTGATCCCGTTTAGAACCACCCATACTCGCATGCTTGTTTTCTTGGGACCTCAGAACAACAGTCCAAGCTCCACGAGCACCTTGCTTATCCTGTCCGATGTTGAACCTTCTAGCGCGCTTTCTATGTACCAACACCGAGCGGGAAAAGACCAATACTCCGTTACCGCAAGTGTAAAATAAGTGCAAAACAACATCAAGAAGTAGACCGCAGATAACGAACGCGCTCCATCTTAACCGAAAAAATCGCCCTGCACCAACGTTTCCCAATTGGCCCCGGTCCTTTTACATTCCTCGAGTATTTTCCGTGCCCTTGTAACCTGACACATCCCTAGATCCTCCGCCCCTTTGAGTCTAGCGAGTATCTCTGCCCGCTGCAGCGGATCATCCGTCTCGACGCCCGCCGTGAAGATCGGGAACAGGCTGCATGCTTCAGCTGAGCCCAGCTCGCGCAGAATATAGAGTTGCCTCATGATCTGGGAGACTGCTTCTTGGACTTCCGGGCTGGATCTGGGAGTGTTGTAGACGCGGCGGAGGAGGTGGACTTTGCCTGTCCAATGGAAGGCTTCGTTCGTTGCGAGAGATTCTTCAGCGGCTTTGACGGAGAGCTCGGACGTCGATGCGGATTGGTGTTGGGGTGGTGCGTAGGTGAGGGTTGCGCGGGAGAGGGCGGGGGAGTGGTGGTGGCATTGGCGGGATTCGTGCTTGAGGGCTTTCTCTAGGTCAAGTTTGAGCTTGTTTGCGCGCTTCTCGATGTCGGGTGGCGGTTTCCAGGATTCGTTGATTGTGCCGGTCGAGGCGTCGATTCGGTAGGGAGCGACTTGGCGGGCGAGAGAGGCGATTTGGGCTAAGATGTAGACGCATCGGGTGGTGAAACCGAGAAGGCAGTCGATTGTGTAATCGTCGTCGTCGTCACCGTCATCGTCGGTGAGGGAGAGTTCTTTTGCGGAGGTTCCATCGTACGAGCTTTGCCAATAATTTGCTTCGTAGAGCGGCTCGTCGGCGACCCTATTGCTTAGCGAGCCTAAGACATCGAGGTATGCCAGCCACCTAGTCAAAAAATACATGACCGGGTCCTTACGGGACACTGAGTGTGGTCCGCCCCGGGCACCAATAATGCCTCGCGCCAGGCCGAGGTGCGCTTGCCATGGTATCGCAATGCCAAAGCTGGAGGGAGAGATGATTTCCAGAGATGCAAGCATGATTGCAGTTGCCAGGTTCGCATTTGATATCTCCATGTTCTGTGTCTGCTCCAGCGTTTCTCGCAGGCTGGGAAACACGTCGCGGACCCAGTGCGCAATGCGGTTGACAGGCTCCTTATGGCCCAACAGTCTGGCACGATGACAGGCTGAGTATGCGAGCATCAAGTTTAGCAAGTTCGAATCCTCGACAGCCATTTTTGGCAGTATCGTTTTGAACGGATTCTCGGGACAGTCGTGTGGTACTAGTATCCGCGCAGTGTGGTTGAGAAAGTGATGAAAGTATAGCAGATTCATAGGATTGTCGGTCAATGTCTTCGGCAAGGGCTCGAGCTTCTTGGGGATCTTGATCGGTACGGCTGTTGCATAATAGCCACCAGGGTTGAATGCTTGGTCTTTCGACGGGAGACTGAAGCCAAACTCTGGTATGTCCAAGTCCGTATCGTTCAGCCAAGATTCGAAGTCGCTATGTTCTGAGGGTGTGTTGCCACCATTGATAGCGACAGTATCGTTGTTGCGACCAAGGTCCCAATCTGGCAAACCTCGATCATAGCCGTATGTCTCCGTCTCGGAATAGGAGATCATCCTTTGATGCAAAGAGCCGCGCCTCAATGTTTCTGGCGAAGACTGTTCGAAGACGGTCGGGGGCGGATCCCATGCCACAGGGTAGGAGGTTCCTGTATTCTCGCGAGAAGACTGTTCTGTATCTGGGCCTTCAGAAAGTAAGGAGCTGACAGATATCCTCCGGTCATCGATATCGTGGGGGTGACTTGTGGAAGAGGCGGCTGGGGTCAGTGGGTTCTGCAAGTGATGGGCGAAGTAGGTGGGTGTAGCAGGGCCAAAGTACTGTCTCTGCAGGTCTTCCACATTGCCGTATGGAGAAGAAAGTGATCGGCTAAAAGGAGGTTGTTTACCGAAGCTATCCGCTCTGGGACTCATACGCATGCGCTTGGCCTCATTGTAGGGCGATGCCATGGCTTCGTTGCCGAAGGTCGGGTTTGAGGTTGGCATAGGTGGCGGCATGTGGTATGAACCTCCTGAACCCTGAAAGGCGAAAGTGGTGGAGGCGTAGCTTGGACTCTCGAAGGAGGAGTCGGAAGGGGAGGGGTATGATATCGACTGCTTAAGGCCATTTCGCTGCGTTCCTACCCCCAGGCCGGAAGACAGGCTTGAGTCCCATGTTTGATTTCGTGATAATGGCGCTACTGGAGGGGGGGCTGTTGAGCAGGATGTAGATTGAGTGGTAGGATTGGTGATCTCTGAGATTGGCGGCAATGATTGCTCAGATGAACCACTCGACGAGTTGCTCGATTTGCCATCTCGAGTCACTCGGTGACGATTAGGGACGGGGTACTGCTGGAAGGCATTTGAGGCACCACTGAGGGAAGGTGCTAGTCGTGCAGATCGTGACTGCGCAGGAATGGGCACGGGCTGAGTGTTGAATGATACGGTGAGGAAGCCACCGTTGCTGTTCTCGTTACCGTTCTCTTTCTTCTTGGTCCTGCCCTCCCAGTTCAGTCGGATGCTGTAGTCGCAGGCTTCACCTTGTCGGTGGCAATTCGAGCAGGCTGGTTTCTCTTCTCCACTACCACATCTTAGTCTTGCAACTGGGTCTACCGCGCGCGACTTACCATTTGACTTTCCTTGACTTACAAGGCCTACAAGTTCCGTTAGATGTTGCCCAAAACGGTCGACAAAGCGTGGGTGTGGGCAAGTTGGGCTCACCAGCAGCCATTCCTTGACCGTTTCTTGACCTCTTTCCCATCTTCTCCTCCCTTCTTCGGACGCGGCATTTGCGTGCAGTGGTCTCAAATTAGTATGGACACGTATATACACACACACACACGTGCGCTCAACACCATTCATTAGAGATAAGGGACCCGAGTACAGGACATCTTGTGAGGACTGTGCTGTGAATGCCGCGGTGACCAATTTCGTCTTCGGAGAGACAACGAGAATGTCAGCGTCCGACTCGTGCTGAAATGTGCCAGAGAGAGAAACCGCTGCGGCTGCTAAGCGATCACAATCAGTCACGGCACGGGCAGGAAGCCAGCGCTGAAGGACTACGAACTCGCATAGCGTGGGAGCGCAGTCAGTGTTCGCAGCTCAGCAGCATGCACCTGGGCCCCGACTTGGACCTGGCCCACTTCCTGCCGGTGCCGGGGTCTCCCAAATGTCCTACGAGTGATCGTCCGTGACTCCAGTCATAGTCAGCATGGAGTCGGGACATGAGCAGGACATTGGCTAGCCAGACCAGCTGAACGTGAGGCTAGAGACGGGTGTGACTGGTAGACAATGCGTCGAATGAAAGGCTTGCAATTAATCTAGTCTTACCCTTATCCGACAGCATAACAAAGCATAGCGTGTCTTTAGTGCCGATACGGCCTCGGGCGAGCACTGTGCCGCCTGTCGAGAAAAAGACGCCTGCAGCGGTGTGAGGTGAGAGAAGAGAGGCCGAGGCACAATGTCAGCTTGAGGTCCGACACCTAATTCGCACCAAGAGGAGCCCCAGAAGAAACGTTGCGGCCTGGAATAGCTTGGGTCCAGACCAAAGTTTCCTTGGCAGGCGCCCGGGCCGCGACTCTGGTAGGCCGTGGACACTGGCACATGCGGAGTCGCGCAGCCTCGTCAACTCGAAGCTGGCCAAACCAGGTTTCTTGAAACAGTCGTCACCACAGTCAGCGCCGACGAGCATCGACGAACCCTACAATGTCGCTGGCTGCTTTTCGAATAGGTCTGCGGCACTGCGCCGGCAGACCAACGTCAGTCACTCTCACCTCGAACTCACAGCTGTCAACATCCAGTCTGACTGCATCGCGGCACATCTCACCCGTTTCGATATTACAATCAAGAGCATGCTTTCCATCGAAGACGAACTCCTTCCTCGGCACCAGATATGCCTCGACGGCAGCCGAATCCATCAAAGCTACGGCTCATCCACCGAGCGCTCCCATCCTGAACTGGAACTCCTTCTTTAGCCTGCGAACTTCTCGTCGACGCTACTCTCTCGCTAGCTCGATTGTTTCGTCCATCGCTGTGACAGGCGCCGCCTTCGTCTTTCTCTCGACACAACCAGAGATGGCCGATGAAATTACGAAACTGATCCCGATGGACCCTGTCATCAGTATGGGCATTCTCACCTTCGCGGCTACGTTCTTGGGCTGGCTCATCGGCCCCATCTTCGGTAACACAGTCTGGAAACTATTCCACAGATCAAGATTACCAGAGTTCACTGTCAAAGAGAAGGCCTTTTTCGAGAGGGTAAAAAAGCACCGAGTGAACCCCATGGGCGCCAGCACGAACAACCCAGTTCCGGATTACTACGGCGAGAAGATCGGAAGTGTACAAGGCTACAGGAGGTGGCTGAGAGACCAGCGAGCATTCAATAGGAAGAGAGAAGGCTCCTACCCTAGTGGCATCTGAGCGCGGCACGTTTAGCGAGAGCTAGTCGAAGCATTACCATAAGGAACATTTGGGTCGCCTAAGAAGCCTCATGTGTCGTGCCGACGTGAGAGACCGTCCGTCCTCATGACACTCCTGAGCTGGAACAAGACTCAATTTTCGTTCCGGTGGACGATCCACAAGTGCATGAACACGCGACGGAACGAAAGAGCACAAAGTCCAGCTTCGAGTACTAGTATGGACAGGCAGCTGCTGCCAACCACGTGTACAAAATTCCGAGTCACAATCGAAAGGAACGAACTGAACAAAGCATGTAACACCTGTCAGCTTCCATCTCCCTACATTGTAGCAACATTGGCGTAATTTATACCACTATCCAATTGTACTCATTATTGTCAACGCCTTGGCCAAGTGCTTGTAGGCTTTGTCGGCTCCTAATAAACAGTTCGCGTAAGAACCGCAACGTGCGAAATCGTTTTCGGATTCAGCTTCCTGTGTGGACTGAATCGTTCGTTGGCTCTGCATAACTTGTTTTATGCCATACTAATCACACTGACGACAATGAAAACTGACATCGTGGACCCATTTCACAACACCATGACGTTCAGCTCGGCATTGCCAGATACATGTCCCCTACCCGATGGCGCACATCGCCTTGGTACTGCTTTTTGAGTAGCTACTACCTAACAACTATTCCACAGTGCTGTTTTTGAAGGTACTGCTCCGTATTAATACAATCACTTTCGCCACATCATCGAGACAGGTTCCCAAGCTTTGCACCTGCGAGCAGCTCAAAATGTCAGCAGACTCAAAGAAGACAAGGTCCCAAGCGTTGGACAACATGGTCCAGAAGCACCCATTGCAGCGGCTAGAGTCCCCTTCGCGGAACATGTCAGCCATTGTGCATGTAAGCAGATCTTCTACCACGAACCACGGTCAGCTCGCAATTCCAGGAGCGCAATGCTAATGGCTATGTTACGGCAATAGACCATCGGGTTAGCAAGCTTTGCATACTCCTATCACTAGTAGGTCGCCCAATGTTACCAAGGCAAGAGCAACGCAGCTCTACGGACGCCGTCTTGCTACAGGAAACTGACGCTGCCAACTAGTCTCTCAGCTCATCCCAACCATATGTGAGTCCTATGCTGTACCTTCATAGGTGTCGATGCGCTTAGGAGACGTCAGAGAATGTCGTGAGATCGGTTGCTAACTCATCCGTCCCTCACAGCAATGAATCTTACGGATGGCACTTTCAATACCTTACCATCATCGGCCTCTCCCTCGCCACGGCCACGTTCACGCTGGGCCTCCTTGCCGACGCCACTCTCTCCCGTCCCCTCTTCCTAGCCAAGAACGTTCTCTCATGCTGCTCTGCTCCTCTGGAGACTCTTATCAGCACACTCTACTGGGGTCTCCGTGCCATCGACCCCGAGCTTGTTGTCCCGAAAGAACTCGAGTTGCCGATTCAGACTGACATGTCCTTCCACCTTGTGCCAACAGTCATGCTGCTGGTCGATCTGCTTTTTCTGAGCCCGCCCTGGACAATCAGCCTGGTCCCTGCGCTAGGACTCAGTGGGACTATTGCCTTTGGCTATTGGTTCTGGATTGAGCTGTGCTACAGCAAGAATGGTTTCTACCCTTACCCCTTGTTTCAGATGTTGGACCAGACGCAACGGGTAGGGCTGTTCGTCGGAAGCGCTGTCGTAATGACGCTGTCAACCGTAATTTTGAAGTGGTTGTATGGTAGGGTCAACGGAGTGGAGGGCAAAAGTCGAGCAGGTCGAGTGAAGAAAGCTCATTGATGCTTCTCTTGTTTAGCAGTCGAAGCCGATTGATGAGCTTGGCAATAGAGCAGATCTACGGTAAGAATATCAAGCTCGTAGGAACGACGAAGCGCTTGGCAACGCAGGCTCGCAACTTTTACAAGGTCAACCAAACACCCAGCTACATTACAATACTGAGTCATAGACTCCATCCTGGCTGCCCAGCCATTCATAACGGGCCATGCCTTTGGACCAGCTTCGCCTATGAGGACTGCATTGTGCATGCCCTCAAACCATCATAATGCCCTAAATGTCCCACTCACTTCTGGAGACGCAAGCGCAGGCAATTCTGAGGATACCTACCCAAACTCTCACCAAGTTGGTTCTCACCACAGGGCAAGTAGCTCCCTTTCCCGAAGCGCTACTAGTATTACTGTGTAACATGGTGTGGGGCTTACAACGCTAGGCCGGATCAGTAACAGCGCGCTTGCTGGCCTATCTCAAGTCAGGCGTCGAGAGTTGCCTTCTAACCATCATCCGCTGTACGCGCTTCTCAGCCACGCAACTGGGGTCACAGCTCCAACATGAAGTCGGTGCGGATTTGAGTCGGCGGAAACAGGTCTTAACAAGACTACGTGAGACATTCTTAGCCATCCACGATCCGTTAATCGACTTCGAACTGCCAAATCTGGGCCGCAATCAATTCTTTCCTCCGGTACTCTTTCTTCGATTGTATATAACAACATTATTGAAGTTCCCGGATATAAACACTGAAAGACCTAAAAATGTCATCCGATGTGCCGAGCCAGCTCGTAACCCAGTGTCCTACGTTCACCACCGACCCCTCTCTGACCGCCTTTCAAGTTCACCCTGAAACCTACCTTTCCACTCTACCCAACGACATCCCTTGCTCCCCATCTGACATCACACCGCGCTTCATCGCCGTCGGCGCCTTGACATTCGACTCCCATTCCCGCATCCTCCTGATTCAACGTGCAAGCACAGACTCCATGCCTCACCTCTGGGAGATCCCTGGCGGCGGCTGCGACCAAGACGACCCAACCGTCCTCCATAGTGTGGCGCGCGAACTCGAAGAGGAAACCGGGTTGCGGGCTGTGAGCGTCGGACCGCTAGTGGGTGGGGGTTATGTATTTGCCACACGGAGTGGGAAGGTGGTGTGTAAGTACAATTTCTTGGTCGAGACGGATCGAGAGGCGGAAGGAAAGGAGCATTGGGTTAAGGTGAGACTGGACCCAAACGAGCATCAGAATCACGTTTGGGCAACGGAGGAAGAGGTGCGAGCGGGATGTGTGGGGAAAGTGGACGTCAAGTTTACCACGGCTGAGCAGAGACAGGTCATTCTGGATGCTTTTCAGATGAAACGAAACGTTGTGCGCGAGTCAGCCGCAGGGGTCGAAGGTGGGGCGCAGACAGCTTGAGCCGATATTGCTTTCATGTCACTGGAGTTGTATGATCTTTCCAAACGACCTATGTCCGACAGCCTCTGCGATCGCTGCAGCTCGTTGTCGTTTCGTCCGGCTTGTCGAGGCTCAAACCAATATCGCAACAACCGCATAGAACAGAGGGTATTCTGCAAGTATGACTCAACTCAGTACCGCCGAATTCTGTTCTGTTCTGTTCGTACTATGGCTCAGCCCCGAGTGTGATGCTCACCAAGATCACTCCCGGTACTCCCCTTGCCTTTCACTATTCCGCCTCTACCAATTCAACGCCAGCAGCTCCACCCACATCCAACCAACCCAGCCAATTCTTTCCAATCAAACCCCATCCGCATTAGGTACCCTCGTCCCAGCACACCACACGGGTACGTACCCCAACCAATTGGATTCGCAACCACTAAGATGTCCTCTACCTGACCGCCCCGTCCGCGGCCCGTTGTGCGGTGTGGTTGTGAATGAGCCGAGAACGGCAGCGGTGATTTGTGTGCAGGATTATCCGGAGTGATCGTAGTCAGTGACGGACTGGGTCTATAATAGGTGCCGTTACTACTAGTTGAGGACGGTTGACTGTCACGTCAGAACAGCGGAGCAAGTGGCCCAACAGGTTGCATGACAGCAGCAGCCTGATTCACCGGTCGGTTGGCTTCATCGCACGAAGAAGCAAGTGGCCAAATTCCTTGTGGTGCAGGCCGTACACGTATCAAAAGGAATGCGTCGAGGCCTAGACCTTCTTACGGCCCAAGGACGTCTCAATCATCGGAACGGCCCACCACCCAGTGCCCACAGCCTTACCGCTGCTGAAGCCTCTAAAGACGCGATTGGCAATGAGCCTTCAGGCCGGTTCGGATTGAGTATCCCGCGAAACACACATTTCTTTCCCCCTAGTATGTGGCGTTGTGCATCGATCTTCGTTCGCCATATTGCGAGCGTGGTGATGATCGCTTTCACGCACGTCTCGCATCTTCTCGTCCTGCACCGTGCTTGGCAATGCAGGCTCACTAGCAGAGGACCGACGTTGGGGTCTTGATGCAACATCCCCGTGCTAAGCTCTTCTCTCTGCGCACAGATACCTATAGCGGTGAATCCTCACGACTTGCCGACTTGGATCTTCCTAGCCAGTAAAGCTAAGCGAGCGTAGCGCGATGAATGACCTTCCACGGCCGAGGAGGCATCGAAGATAGCAGACAGCAGCTATCTGTGTAACGTGGCTCTACCACGTCCATTACAGGTATGGGTACATGAACAAGTCGTTGAAGTCAAACCCGTCGTTCTGCATCAGAGTATTGTTTTCCAAGTTTGCATCCATCGGCATGACCTGTAAGAGATCTGACTGGCCGAACCCGAAAGTAGGAATGTTGCCAAAGTCAAACAAGTCTTGCTGTGGCGTCCAACCTTCACCGGCAAGTCCATTATACAAGTCATCTGGTGCATGTTGACTGAAATGCTGCTCATAATGCGGCACAACGTCTTCCTCCTCAGAGTTGCCGGCGCGAGGTACATCGACGGGAAGCAGCGCGCTCGGGTCCTGGATGTGAGAAGAAGACGTAGGCTTCTGCTTCAGGTGACTGAGCGTCTCCTCCAAGTTTCGAAGCTTGTATTTGAGGACACTCGGAATCTGCCAGAACAGCTCAAACTTGTTGAGTGTCGCAACTAGCAGGTCGAAGTTTGATTGTGCTAGCCGACTGTCGAGCCCGGGCGGCCCGAACAGCTTGGCCACGACTAGGGTAGCGGCCGCACACCAGAGCGCGTTAGCAATTAGAGGGCTAACGAATTGGAAATGTTGCGGCGAAGAGTTTCGTACCACGTCTGCTGTAGAATTTGCAGCATCGACATAGCGATGCCAGATTAGACGCTCGTTCTTCACTTCATCTTTGTGGTGCTGTGTACCACGCGCGTCAACTGCCTCGATCTCCAGTCGAGGCTTTTGCTCCGTGCTTGGATGCATGGTGGACAAGCTTGTGTCGTGCACCTCCCATATGCACAGCATCAACCGCGCTAGCTGAGACATAACGTGGATGCAATACCTTGCGGAGTCCAATGCCTGCGCCGAGGGTTCGTTAAGTTGTGTCGAGGCATTGAAGGACAAGAACCTCGTGTCCCAACTTAGCTCCTGCGGTAATGTCTTTTGAGCACAGCGAAGACAATTATCCAGCCAATCTCGCATCCTAGGCACAAGTCCGTCCCCAGTACCATCGGGACAGGGCGCTGCCATGTCAAAACCAATCCGCTTAGCCCAGACTTCTGGAAAGGCACCCAATTTGTGCGCGTCGAACATATACGAGTTCACCAGAATGAACCACGTCTGAGGACTCCGATTACCCGACTCCGCAATATCCCTCCATCGTTGCGTAGCATTAGCTGTGAGAAAACAGCTTCTGGTCTGGTGACCACCAAACCAGTCCTCATCAGGCACAGGGAGGAAGGTGTAATTCAAACGCTCGTCTATTGCACTCGGTAGCCTGCGAATGGTGCTGCTAAAGACATCCATCTCCCAGAGCGCCCACCACATGCGCCGCCTTTCCTCAGAATCGATCCAGTTCCCGTCTTGTGCGTTATGGTCGATATCTGATTCACTTTCAATCGCTTGTGCATCGATGAGGTGTAGACGAAGCTCATAACCTAAGCGTATACAGTCGCCTAACATCCTCCATGTCTTGCCACGTACGCCGTGTATCAGCTTCTGGAAGGTGACTAGAAAGAACGACTGCAGCAGGTGTAGTGGGGGATCGTCGTCTAAGATTGCTTCCATACACTCGTGTTGAAGCCGACATGAAGCGTCTAGCATGGCTTTGGCGGAAATGTTGGTATCCTTGACGGACGTAATGCTGGGTTTGAACCGAAGCGCATATGAAAATAGTGCTGACAAGAATGCCTGGAGCTCTTGCAACGAAGCTATAGAGCTCAATTTTTGCTCGAAAGTTGGACGGTGAAAAAGAGAGTGCGAGGTCATGTACTTGAAATAGGAGTGAATCAAATCCCATCCTTGGTCGCTTGAACATCCTAGCCTGGCGCAAGCCGTAGTAAACTTCTTCAGGAACGCTGCGCTATCGTTGTACGACCTGTCGTCAAAGATAAAATTGCTATCTCCGGGGTCGTGGTCAGGATGAACAATCCTTAGAAGAGGGTTGTCTGGCTTAGTGGTGACTTTGGGACTGAAGGAAGCCGTGCTTACTGTCCTAGTACTGTGGCGTTTTTCGAATTCAGCCTGCCCGGTTTGATGACTTGAATGGTGTGAGGCCGGGGTTGTTGATGATTTTGGTAAGTTTGGAGGACTAAGTCTGTCGTCTGTCTTTCGTCGTTTCGCGCCATTCTCGGTCCACGCACGGGTGTCATCTGTAGTAGTGGGCGAGCTCTGCGGGCGCGGTCTCCTGGTGGTTCCTGCTTTTGGACCGGGTTTCTGAACGGTTAAGGGATAGCTGCACGGCCTGGAGGATTTGTTGCAATTCGCGCATGAAGGCAGCAGGCGATCGCACTTCACTTTCTGTCTGCGGCAATGGCTGCACGCAAACGATGACTGGCCGGACTGTTCGGACAGATCATTATGTATCAGATCATTGCCCGAAGATGTTTGAGGTGCCATGAGCGGAGATTTGGGCTGGAATGGCGCCTAAGTTCGTCACAATCGCATCGACCTCATCGACTAGCACCATACAGACGGCCATACCTATCGGAAGTGACTCGCGCGCTCCTTGTGATGGTCAGTGAATGGATCATGCTGCATTTGGTCCCATGCAGAAATAGAAGTGTGAAGTGACCCTAGTAGTTTCGGCGCCGTTCAGGCTGGCAGCGAGCTAACAGCGGGGTTCGGCTTCGGATGAAAGAGATGCGCGGATCTCGCCCCCAGATGATCCACTTCAGCAACCACTCACGTTGCATTGGATTTAACTTTGGTATGGTAAGTCAATCAGTCATGCTGATGGGCCTTGATGGGCCTTATATTGGGTCAATGAGCCATGGCAAACCAGGTGCGTGGAAAAAGCTGACCACGGAAATGTTCGGTGCAAGCAAATGCCTAAACACAATATTTTGGGGTGGAAGCACTGCCCTCGGGCTTTAGATTGTTTTGAGGTGTAGTAACTGTTTTGTGATCCACGTCTTTTCGACACTCCTAACTGGCTTGCCATGAGCACCCAATGATACAAGATGTAGCTGACTCACCCAGCCCACGAGTTCTGGTGGCTATACGTTTTAGGCGCGGCATATCTTCGAGAATGTCTTCAACCCATTTGTCAATCGACCATCAGCATGTATGGTCGATGGCACGAAGAAACCCTGAAGCATCTTGGTCTATCTTACAGCCAACAAGCCATTGCGCACTGCATATCAGACGGTCGTGAGACACATGCTGCTACGTATCAAAAGTATACCGCCTGTCTGAGTGATGTGCCGTCAATGAGGCTAGTTATGCCTGAGGCAGTAAAATCGTGGGATATCAAGGGTCTTACTTCCACCATGCCCGCGCAAGCATTAGTTACTCCTAGAGAAGGCTATGGCATGCGACACTCTCCCATAGTCCCAGAACAGTGGGGAAACGTTTGCACTATAGCATAATGCAAAGCGAACGAGAAGAAGGATTCTAGTAAGCTCTGGAAGCTGCGGTATCTGGCTGGGAAAGCTCTAAGCCGGATTGACCGCGAACCACGATTGTCCAACATCAAAACCACATCTCGTAAACACTCTACTTCCCTGCCGTGCACGGCTTGAGCTCTCCACGAGCTTACCATGCCTCAGGGTCTCGGGCCCCACGTCAACGCTAGAATTCTCGAATAGAAGCAACAAACCAGCTGAGCAGTATCTGTTGCGACCGGTCGAGATGTCGACATACAAGAAGCGTGTCCCCAAGGCCGCTGCGTCAGCGAGAAGAGATCCTTTGGCGGCATTACGCATGTCAGACATGGTCATATCGAAGCCGTTCCTACCCATTGAGCTGATCGCCCAGATTGTTGATCATCTGAACGCAGCGGACATGGTACGCTTTGCCAGAGTCTCGAGGAAAATGCATGAGATGATATATGATGATGCTAGATGGGTCCAACGCCTCAAGAAGATGGGCGTCTGGAATGATGTTGAGGCCAGAAGAACAGAAGGCGGCCGGCTGTCAATCTTCCGGCCAGAAAAGAAACCTACAATAGATCATTCACTTGTGAATGGGAAGGGCAGACCCGAGCTCAACATCAATGGCCTACCCATAAGCCCAATGAAGCCGTCCCATGTAGCTCAAACCCGTGATCTTGATGGCTTTGACACTATATCATTTTCGGAGCCTACCTTGGAAGCAGTCAATGTCCCCACCACCGAGGAAGACACGCTTCGTGCGTTGGACAGCGTGAGATCTATTCGAGGGCAAGCAAGGCAAGAATTCGGCAAAGTCTACAAGGCTCTTAACCCCTTCTACCTTGATGCAACCCAGGCAGTCTCGTATCAGAATACCCGCATTTTCTCTACTTTCACCCTTCCAGAGCAGCGTGCTCTAATGTTCACCAACATAAGAACATTCGCTCTGAGCGACTTTTCTCCAGGGGCAGGGATTCGGGAGCAAAGGATCCATGAGCTGATCATGCAATACGACACTGCGGCCCTGCTGGAGTTCCGATCGGGCTATGAGTACAAAGATATCGCCGGTCGCATGAAGCAGTATGCCCACGTTATGCACATGTTGAATGGTGGTCAAAGCAGCGTGGACCTGTTCTTGAACGACAACCGTCTCCTCTCTAGAAAGTCGGACCTCGGCAGTGTGTCCGATTGCGTCGACTATTCCCTCGGCTACGGCCAGCTATCCCTCGAGCGGGTGCAGGCATATTTTGATAGATTAGGAAACGCTTACAGACAAGAAGCAGCTGTCATCCATTCAGTCTTTCCTCAACCAGCTGAGGTATCACTACTATACCTTGAGAGGTTCGGTGAAGAGCTTCTGCAGCCTTTCTTGACAGCCCTGTTTCAAGATGCTCGTACGCGGAGTACTTCAGTCTACTTACGTGTATTGTCAGGTAGCCTACAGACGACCAGCAAGTTCGTACAAGACTTCGCCCTGCCAGAGAACGCCGATGAAGCTATGGTTGACCGTGCGAGTGCCGTGCTAGTCAAACTCTTCGCACCACATTTACAATCATATCTGGACGAAGAACTCTCCTTCTTCAAGCAGAACGCAGAACGTGAGGTGGAGCGATGGGATCGAAACCTAGCAGAACAAGCCGCTTCGGCCGAAAGCTTTCTCATGTCGAACATCAATCGCACAGCCGACAAGAAAGATTTCATGGCGTCCTTCAAGAAGGTCGTTATGATGCCCGTGAACATCCTCCCTGCATTCTCCAAGCCAACCAACAAGCGGACAGCCAGTAGTCTCAATCCCAACTCGCGCTCCGACAGCCCAGCGCCGCGACCGCTGACACCCACGCTACCCTCCGAAGCACCAACAGACGAACTAGCAGCCAAAGCAGCGCTCATGACCTCGCGGCTCGATAACATCAAGACACTATTCAGCATAGACGTCGCACTCAACCTCATCCACGCCGCCAAATCCTCCCTCGAACGCGCCGCTCAATTCATTGCTCTCGGCGGACCGTCCGGCCGGATGGCGCGAGAAAGATGCTCAGAGATCTACCTGATCCTAGTAGACACTGTAGGCAACCGACACGTCAAAACAGGCTTCGACAAAGCCATCGAACATCTCTCAGCATACGACGCCCGTTCCCAGACTCCGACAAAAAACCCAACAGCTCATCAAGGCCCCGTCGTCGCACCTCTAACCACTTTCATCGAGCTCGTCAACGTTGGCGACCTCATCCAGCAGATGCTCGACGTCTTCTTCGAGCAGGAGATAGTTCGCACTGGTATCGCAAGGCGCGACGACTTCATCGCCGCGCCCGTCAAGGAGAAGCGCAAATTCGAACAGATGCTCGACGAGCATGTCGCATCTGGGCTCGGCAAGGGCATCGACGTGCTGATGGACGAGGTCGAGTACCTGTGCGCGACCGAGCAGCTGCCCACAGACTACAACCCCGTCACGCAGGTCTTCGACGCCGAGACCGCCAACAAGCGCGCGAGCGTGTTCGGCGTAGGCGACATTGACGTCAGCCCAACCAAGCCCTGCTTGCACATCATCGACATCATCGGCAAGCACATCGGCATGTTGCAGGGAAGCACAGACAAGGCCCTCATTGACGTGTTCATCCAAGAGGTGGCGCAACGGCTCTTCCAGGCTCTAGTCAAGCACATCAAGCGGCAGCGGATCAGCCCGCTAGGCGCCATGCGCCTGCTGTCAGGTAAGTCAAGTAGTACCCATACTCAAACAAAACCGTTCATCGCAGCACTCAGTCCATCTACCAAA